>Ga0207800_1000015_pt1 | contig 131626 bp, 118 predicted proteins | sample LuqExpMetageno11_FD_187769 | JGI IMG/M metagenome (GOLD analysis project Ga0207800, IMG submission 187769) | Tropical forest soil microbial communities from Luquillo Experimental Forest, Puerto Rico - Sample 11 (SPAdes) | ecosystem: Environmental > Terrestrial > Soil > Tropical forest ... | reverse complement strand
TAATTTAAATAAACACGATCCTTAGATTGCATATCAACAACCATAATGCGGCATTCTCTACAGGGGGGCTGATAATTTTTGCCTATAAATACCACTTTCACTAACTTTATCTTAGATATTACAACTCTTATTGTAATTTTCTCTAACCATAGATTATATACAAACTACCGTGTTTTATATTTCTTAAACTATAGATTATACATTGCTTTCCGTGTTTTAATTTTCTCAGACTATAGATTATATACCAATTGCCGTGTTGCAACTTTCTCAAACCATAGATTATGTGCATTCCATCCGTTTTAAATCCGAAGTGCGGGGTTATACACAAAAAAACACCGGAAGAATTGCTTCGTTCCGGTAACTTTTATAGGTTATTCCAGTTTGAATAGAACAGGTATCACTATTTCCGATCGAACCGGCTTGCCATCTTTTAAGGCAGGAGCCCACTTAGGCATCTGTTGAATAGCCTTTACAGCCTCTCTATCGCAGAAAGGTCCTAAACTTTGTATAATCTTAAACTCTCGCAATTCACCATTCGATTCAACTATACATTTCACATAAATTCTTCCTGAAATTGAAGATTCAGCTTCCTCAATCGGATATTTTAGATGGCTTTGAATAAATTCAGTCACTCTTTCTAATTTTGTTTTTCCGTTGCCGAATTTAAAATCTGCGGGGACATCAATCTGAATAGGTATCGATTCACTTGCTGCAAACCTTCTACATTTAAAATTAGAATATGGAATGCGGATAAGAAGCCTGAATTTAGATCGAATCTTCTTCCCGGCCAAAGTAGCAGGATAAAATCGCGGGAGAGTTTTCAACACCCGAAATATTTCATTTTCAATCAAACTGTGTCTAAAAGCAGTTCTATTCTCACTCAAATAAGCTGGATTTAGTTCTATCTTTCCAATCGTATCAATCACAAACTGAACAATCAATTTCTCATTTGATTCTGTAGAATAATTCAGAATCTCGTAATTCAACTTACTTTCTATACAGTAAAATAACGAATCCTCACCTCCTGGAAAAACTGGAGATGTTTCAATATAATCAATCAACTTTTCACCTGAATACTTCTTTGTTTCAATTTTATTTTGAATTGAATCTATTTTCTGGCAATAAGCAAAAGATGTGATCGTCAAGAACAATATAAATAAAAGTAGTTTCATAAAATCTTGAATTTAATGACGAAACTATGCATTATTTCAGGTATTTTTCCAAGAACCGGTCCTGCTCCCAAAGCAGGTGCAAAATGTTTTCGCGAGCCACATACGCATGTTGCTCTTTGGGTAAAATCACCATGCGTGCCGGAGCTCCCAGGCCTTTCAGCGCCTGGAAGTAGCGTTCGGTTTGCAGGGTGAAGGTGCCTGGATTGTTATCGGCTTCGCCATGAACCAGGAGCATCGGGGTTTTCATTTTATCGGCCGTCATAAACGGCGACATGGCGTTGTACACTTCCGGTGCATCCCAGTAGTTGCGCTGTTCGCTTTGGAAACCGAAAGGCGTCAGCGTGCGGTTGTAGGCTCCACTGCGGGCAATGCCGCAAGCAAACAGGTTGCAATGCGTAAGCAGGTTTGCCGTCATAAACGCACCGTACGAATGTCCGCCAACCGCCACTTTTTTGCGGTTGATAAAGCCCAGTGAATCCACCGCATCGATGGCCGCTTTGGCATTCGACACGAGCTGTTCGATAAAAGTATCGTTGGGCTCCGTTTTGCCTTCGCCGATAATGGGGAAAGCAGCATCATCGAGCACCGCATAGCCGCGCGTTACCCAATACACGAATGAGCCGTAATACGGATACGTGAATTCGTTGGGGTTGGCCGTGCTTTGTCCCGCACTGTTCTTATCTTTATACTCGGCCGGATATGCCCAAATGAGCAACGGCAGTTTCTCCGTTTTCGCCTTGCGGTCGTAGCCCACCGGCAGATAAAGCGTCCCCGAAAGTTCCACCCCGTCGGCCCGTTTATATTTAATCACCTCTTTATATACGTCCTTGATACTTTCGAACGGATTGGGGAAATGCGTAACCTGGGTCAGGGCATTTTTCTTCCGGAAATTGCGGAAATAATAATTCGGATATTCATTCCGGGACTGAATGCGCACCAAGGCCTCCCCTTTCTTATAATCTTCAATATCGAAAATCTCTTCCATTTTATCGGTGTAGGCCGACTGATACAGACGTTCGGTTTTCAGGGTTTTCAGGTTCAGTTCGTCAATAAACGGAAACTGCCCTTTCGGCGTATGCCCATCGCCGATGCGGAACAGGCAGTTGTTTTCGATGGCCAACACATATTTGCCATAGGCATTTTTCCAGGTTTCAAAACTGCCGGGGTCGGAATACACATCCTGAAAATTCCGGTCATTAATCACCCTGGGGCTTTCGGCCGGGTCAGATGGGTTCACCAAATAAGTTTTTTCGTTGCGGGTATCGTACCATTCGTCGTGCACCACGGCTACCGAAGCATTTCCCCAGGTAATGTTGGAAAAACGTTGGGCAATTTTAGTCATCAAAGCCGGATTTTCTACAAATGGGGCTTTCCACAAATAAATGGCATCCCGGTAATCGGCTTTTGTTTGCGGATCGCCGCCATCCAATGCCTCCACGTAATACAACATCGCCGGTTCGTCCGAACGCCAGTTCATCTGCCGTTTCCCTTTCCGCACCGCCATGAATCCTTTGGGCAACACTTCCGAGAGCGGCACTTCATTCACCGTTTTCACTTCGGTTCCTTTCAGATCATAAACCCGGGTTACCTGCGGAAAACGATTCAACGGAACAACGTACGAAAACGGTTTGCGCAAAGTTGTCGACAGCAGATAATTCCCATCGGGCGAAAAAGATTCATTGGCATACATATCTTCGCCTTTGAATAATTCTGTCTTACCATTCAAATCCACCGTATACAATTCGGATGAAGCCAGCGTAATAAAATTGACTTCGTCGGTAGCATTTTTCAATAAGTCGGGGTATGTGCGGTTTTGCGATTTGGAACCATCACTCACCGAAACAGTCGGCCCCTTGGGCAATTCCGTTTTCGGATCGATCAATGCCGGGCGGTTTTTGGGCAACACCCGCACCAACAACTGCTTGCTGTCGCGATACCAGTTGAGCGGATTTCCCAGATTGGCATTCACCACCGGTTCAGTCAACCGCGTAGCCTGAGCCGAAACCATATCGAGCACCCACAGCTCCACGCCTTTGGCCGAAGTATTGGTAAAGGCAATCTTCTTTTCGTCGGGCGACCACGCCACATACGCAATACGTGGCACAGCGGGCAATCCTTTCACCTGGACAGGTTCTTTATCGGCAACCTTCCGCACTTTCAGGTTACTAATATAGTTGGTAGCCGAGGCTATATTCGTTACCGGATTTATCCGCAATCCGCCCATACTCATTTCTTGTTGATTCAAATCATCCAGGCTTTTGTAAGTCCGGTGATAACTCAGCAGCAGGTATTCCTTCTTGGTATCGATGGAAACTTGCGGTGCCCGTTCGTAGTCTGCCAGCTTCATAATGCTTGCCGGCGGTGTTTGGTAGGTCAGGTTTTCTTGTGCCATATTTTTCGTTAGTGATATTAGTAAAATTAGTAGGACTAAAGCTGGTCTTTTCATATTGCTCATGTTTTTAATTTAAACAATCTGCAAATGTAAGCCTTTCTTTTGAATTTTGTAAAAAGCAATATCCGTCCGGGTCAATAACAAGATGTCATACGAATGAAAAATATCCATCCGGATATCTAACGTTATTTTACATTACTGTTTCATTTGCACTCAAACGCAAGAAATAGTATGAATATACAAAAAACGTTTTCTACTTTTGCAGTCCATTACAAAATAACATTATTTAAAAGTAATTATATGAAGAAAAATTTTACCCTGCTTCTACTACTCTCTATTTCCCTATTTACTTTTGCCCAGGTGCCAGCCGGATATTATAGTGCGGCTGACGGCAAAAATACGAGTGCACTCCGTGCTTCACTGCAAACAATCATTTCAAACGGGACCATCGATGTAGGGTACGCCGGGTTATGGTCTGCTTATGCCAAAACAGATGAAAATTCGGCCGGAAAAATCTGGGATATGTATTCGAATTGCACATTCACCTACTCTACAAAACAATGTGGAAACTACACCGCCGAATGCGATTGCTACAACCGTGAACATACTTCTCCACAAAGCTGGTTCAATTCCAACGCTCCCATGGTAAGCGACCTGTTTAATGTATACCCCACCGACGGGAAAGTAAACGGCGAACGCTCCAACTATCCTTACGGTGAGGTTGGGACTGCAACCTATACTTCGGCCAACGGCAGTAAGCTTGGCACATCAAGCTTTGCCGGTTATACTGGCGTGGTGTTTGAGCCCGTAGATGAGTATAAAGGTGATTTTGCCCGAACCTACTTTTACATGGCTACGCGCTATGCCGGATTATGCGAAAGCTGGACAGCCGGTGCAGATGTGGTATACAGCTCAGCCAACCTGGGGCTTACTACTTACGCTATGAATTTATTTCTGAAATGGAGTCGCGAAGATCCTGTTAGCGCCAAAGAAATTATTCGAAATAACGCCGTTTACGGAATACAAAACAACCGGAACCCATTTATTGATAATCCGGGATTGGAAGAATATATCTGGGGCAATAAAACTTCAGCAGTATTCTCATCCAACGCCACAACCACCATCCCTTATTTAAGCACACCAACCAATAATGTAGTTATTGAATTTGGAAATACTCCTTTTCAGCAAACTGCCACAGCATCTGTAGCTATCAAAGGGATGAATCTGAACAGTGATTTAAACCTGACATTGACAGGGGCAAATGCAACAGACTTCTCGCTTCCCCTCACGACCATTTCGCAAGCCGATGCACAAGCCGGTTATAATCTTGTAATCAGCTATCCGGCACAAGCACTGGGGACACATACCGCTACACTGACCATTTCGGGTGGAGGAATAACTGCAACAACCATAACGCTAAATGCCACTGCTACCGATGCATTTTCAGCCTCAGCAGCAAGTAATATCTCGTCCACTGGATTCACCGCCAACTGGACTTCATCGGCCAATGCAACTGGCTATAACCTGAATGTATTCTCAATGTCGGGCAGTGCCGATGCTACTCCGCAAACCCTGTTGGAAGAAGACTTCACATCGGGCTTGCCCTCTTCATGGGCAAAATCCGGGTATACGGATAATACATTAGCAAGCAACATAAGATTATCTTCCGGAAGTCAGGGCGGAACCATTACGACTCCTGCAATCAATCTGTCAACCCCAACAACACTTTTGGTCAGGGCTAAAGAATATGGTACAGATGCAAATGCAAAACTCACCGCCACAGTAAACAACCAGGCCTTAACCACCTGGACAGCCGGTGCTACCAATCAGGATTTCACGGTAAATATTCCAGCACAAACCGCAACTTCAACAATTTCGCTATCGGCAGCTTCAGGATCGGGAAACAGGGTTTATGTGGATTATGTAAAAGTAACGACACAAGGAACGTCCCAAACACCGGTTTCAGTAAGTGGTTATCCTAAATCAGTTGGGAATGTATTGAATTATTCCGTAACCGGACTGCAAAGCGATTACTCTTATTATTATACCGTAACTCCTGAAGGCAACAACACACCTGTTTCAAGTAAAATCGCTGTTCAAACCATCAAATCTACAACTACCGGAATCGAAAGCCAAAAAGAAAATTCTATTTTCTGGTCTGTACTACAAAGTGGGATTCAACTTCATAACCTGCCCCTCAATTCACGGGTAACAGTATTGGATCTGATGGGAAAACAAATTCAAACTCTGGAGAACAACTCTTCCGAAATTACAATAAATCTATATCAAAAAGGAATATACCTGTTACAAGTGAGGCTAAACCAAGAGCTTAAAACCTACAAAGTACGTTTCTAACAATCTGCCAAGCATTTAATTTCTTCCGGCAAGCTAATATCAGCCAGACATCGGCTCGATTCATTGAGAATCGAGCCGATTTGCATAACTTATCAACTGTTTGGCTTAAGAAACTGTTATATATGAAGCTCCTTATTATTCAAAAATACTCTATAATTTTTTTAATTAAACCATTTTATATAATTTTGGGAACTGAATAATCTAAATTCTAAAGAGATGAGCACACAATCACAATTTTCAATCTACAGACTCTTGTCAGGCTGCACCTTTGCTTTATTTCTATTGTTATTGCCAGGCCAGGCTGTGGCAATCAATGCCTCCGAACTATCAGAAAAAAACAAATCAGAGAATTTCACCGAATACAAAGGGAAAATTATTGACAAGAAGAATGGAACCGCTTTAGCTTTTGCCGGAGTTATCGTTGTGGGAACTAATATTTCCACCATATCAAACTCCGAAGGAGAATTCTCTCTTAAAATTTCAAATGAAATTTCAGATCCGGAAGTAAAGGTCAGCTATATCGGATATAAAAATAAATCGATGGCACTTGCCGATTTAAAATCCGAAAAATCGCGAATCGAAATGGAACCCACCTCAGTCCAACTGCCCGGATTAAACGTCATCTCGAAAGATGCCGAAGTACTTATTCGCACAGTCATGGCCAAAAAGGGCGAAAACTACTTCAACGACCCAACACTAATGACTGCTTTTTATCGCGAAACGATTAAGAAAAACCGATCTTATGTTTCACTGGCCGAAGCGGTGGTAGAAATAAACAAACAACCGTACACTTCCGGCAAAAGCGATGCAGTTAAACTCTACAAAGCCCGCAAGAAAGCTGATTATTCCAAGCTTGACACGCTATCGTTTAAACTTCAGGGTGGTCCGTTCAGTTCGCTTTATCTTGACATCATGAAGTATCCCGATTTCATCTTCACCGATGAAATGCTGGCCAATTACCAATTCACTTTCGACCATTCTACGTTTACTGACAACAGGCTGATATACGTCGTTGATTTTAAACAACGGAATGATAAAGCCGAGCCTCTATACTACGGCAAACTGTATATTGATGCTCAAAACATGGCATTAAAAAGCGCCGTTTTCAGTCTCAACATAACCGATAAAGACGCATCCGCTGAAATGTTTATCAAAAAGAAACCTTTCAACGCGCGGGTTTACCCCACCGAAACGAAATACCGGATTGACTACCTGGAAAAAGACGGCAAGTGGTATTATGCCTACAGCCGCATTGAACTTGGGTTGAAAATTATCTGGAAAAAACGATTATTTAACACCAACTACTTGTCTACCGTGGAAATGGCTGTAACCGATTGGGGCAAAGATACCGAAAACAAGTCGGCCAATTTCACCGAAAAGCTCAAACCATCAGTTATCATTGCCGATGAAGCATCCGGATTTACCGATTCCCAATTCTGGGGAGAATATAACGTTATTGAACCCGAAAAATCGATTGACTCGGCTATCCGGAAAATCCAGAAGAAACTTGAAAAGAAATAATCGTTCTTGCCTTTTTAGCAAGACAATGGATCAGGGGAAATAAGAGAAATCTTATTCCCCTTTTTCTTTGTTTCAAAGTGCGTCGTGCCCATTTTTTAAAAAAAGCCAATATACCCAAGTACAAAAACAAAAACAGGATAATTTGCGTTATGTAGTCTAATGTATTAAGACAAAGAATTATGCTGTAAAACACATTTTTCGTATCTTTGTAGCATTAATTTCGTATGTAATTCATTTTCAACTGGAACTCTTTTAATCTTGAATTACGAATTAACAACCATGAATTAGAGAAGATTATGTCAGAAGATATATTAAACCAGGTTACCCAAGGAGATTATAAATACGGTTTTACTACCGATATCGAAACGGATATCATTCCCATTGGACTCAGCGAGGATGTCATCCGGTTGATTTCGTCTAAGAAAAACGAACCCGAGTGGATGCTGGAGTTTCGCCTGAAAGCCTACCGCCATTGGACTACCATGAAGATGCCAACTTGGGCGCATCTCGATATTCCGGAAATTGATTATCAAAGCATAGCATATTACGCCGCTCCACGCAAAAACGCTCCGAAAAGTCTCGATGAGATTGACCCGGAGTTACTCAAAACCTTTGAAAAACTAGGCATTCCGCTTCATGAGCGCATGGCTCTATCGGGCATGGCGGTGGATGCAGTTATGGATAGCGTTTCGGTAAAAACTACTTTTAAAGAAAGTTTGTCTGAAATGGGAATTATCTTCTGCTCGTTCAGCGAAGCAGTTGAGCATCATCCTGACCTTGTGCAGAAATACATGAGTTCGGTGGTTCCATATACCGATAATTTCTTTGCCTCACTGAATTGTGCCGTGTTTTCCGACGGTTCGTTTGTGTATATCCCCAAAGGTGTTCGTTGCCCCATGGAACTTTCCACTTACTTCCGTATCAATGCCATGAATACAGGGCAGTTTGAACGCACATTGATTATTGCCGACGAAGACAGCTACGTTTCATATCTCGAGGGCTGTACGGCTCCAATGCGTGACGAAAACCAACTTCACGCAGCTATTGTGGAAATTGTTGCTCTGAAAAATGCCGAAGTAAAATACTCTACTGTTCAGAACTGGTATCCCGGCGACAAGAACGGAGTTGGTGGTATTTACAACTTTGTTACCAAACGTGGAATTTGCAAAGGCGAAAATTCCAAAATATCCTGGACACAGGTTGAAACCGGTTCTGCCATTACCTGGAAATATCCAAGTTGCATTTTGTTGGGTGATAATTCGTCCGCCGAGTTTTACTCAGTGGCCGTAACCAATCATCATCAACAAGCCGACACGGGTACCAAAATGCTCCATATTGGCAAGAATACCAGTAGCCATATTCTTTCAAAAGGAATTTCAGCAGGGAAAAGCCAAAACAGCTATCGCGGACTAGTAAAAGTCAATCCACAGGCAGAAAATGCCCGTAACTACTCACAATGCGACAGCCTGTTGCTGGGCGATAAATGTGGCGCGCACACTTTCCCATATATGGAAGTAAGCAACGACACAGCAGTTATTGAACATGAAGCAACTACTTCAAAAATAAACGAAGACCAGATATTCTATTGCAACCAACGTGGTATTTCGACTGAAGATGCGGTTGGGTTAATTGTAAATGGTTACGCCAAAGAAGTACTTAACCAGCTTCCAATGGAATTTGCCGTAGAAGCACAAAAGCTGCTGCAAATAACACTCGAGGGTTCGGTAGGATAAAAAATAAAGACCCCCAACCCCTGAAGGGGAGTTTGGTGGAATGTAATTTACGGACTTTATTCTTACAAAAATAAAGTGGTATTTTTCAAAATAAAAAAAATAAAATAAAACAATACTAATTTAGTCCCCTTTAGGGGCTAGGGGTTACATTATGTTAGAAATTAAAAACTTACACGCCAACATCAATGGCAAAGAGATATTAAAAGGACTTGATTTAACTGTTCGTGCCGGAGAAATTCACGCTATCATGGGTCCAAACGGCGCCGGCAAATCAACGCTTGCTTCTGTTCTTACAGGCAATCAGGCTTTCGAAGTTACGCATGGCGATGTAACCTTCAATGGTAAAAACCTGTTGGAATTATCTCCTGAAGACCGTTCGCGTGAAGGGATATTTCTCAGCTTTCAATATCCTGTGGAAATTCCGGGTGTAAGCATGGTTAATTTTATGCGCACTGCCGTAAACGAACATCGAAAATACAAAAACCTTGAACCGCTTTCGGCGACTGACTTTCTGCGCATTATGCGTGAGAAAAAAGAATTGGTGGAAATGGACAACAAACTAACCAACCGCTCAGTAAACGAAGGTTTCTCGGGAGGTGAAAAGAAACGCAACGAGATATTCCAAATGGCGATGCTCGATCCGCGTTTATCTATTTTGGATGAAACTGACTCCGGTTTGGACATCGATGCGTTGCGCATTGTAGCAAATGGCGTAAACAAATTGAAAACATCCGAAAATGCAAGCATAGTCATTACGCACTATCAAAGGCTGTTAGACTATATTGTACCGGATTTTGTACATGTGTTATACAATGGCAGAATTGTAAAATCAGGAGGCAAAGAATTGGCACTGGAACTCGAAGAGAGAGGCTACGACTGGATCAAAAAGGAAGTAGACGGAGAATAATATGCCTATCTGAGATGCGCAGACTTTCTCACTGCTTATCTCTTACAGCTTAATGCAAAAAAAATGGAACAACAATATATCGACTTATACAAACAACATCACGAAAGCATCAAAAAACATTCGGCAGATGTGATGAACAAAACACGCGACGCATCTTTTGCGCTGTTTGAAGAGTTACGTTTTCCAACTGCATCATTGGAAAATTACAAGTATTCCGATCTTAAAGAACCACTTGCCGTAGATTACGGACTAAACATAAACAGAATCCCCATCCCGGTAAATCCATACGACGTATTTAAATGCGATGTACCAGGGATCAATTCTTACCTGTTTTTTGTGGTGAACGATGCCTTTTATCCAACCAATGATCCTCGTGCCTTGAAATTGCCTGAAGGTGTCATTATCGGAAGCGTGAAAGAAATTGCCATTAGCCATCCCGAATTACTGAAAGATTATTTCGGTAAATTGAGCACAACCAAAAACGACGGCTTAGTTGCTTTCAACGGGGCATTTGCTCAAGATGGTTTTTTTATGTACGTTCCGAAAAACGTAGTGTTGACCAAACCGGTGCAATTAGTGAACATCATGCGTTCCGACGTTGACTTTATGGCTAACAGCCACAATCTTATCATTTTGGAAGAAGGCTCTAAAGCCCAGCTTTTGGTTTGTGACCATACCGTGGACGAAGTCCGCTTTTTATCAAACCGCGTTACCGAAGTTTTTGTTGGTGAAAATGCAACCTACGAACATTACAAACTCGAAAACACGCATACCAAAACCACTAATCTTTCGACTCTTTTAATTGACCAAAGAGCGACATCAAATGTGTTAGCAAATGTAATTACACTTCACAACGGCATAACCCGCAACACTATTGAAATTGATTTGGATGGCGAACACTGCGAAACCCAGCTATGCGGCATGGTAATCGGCGATAAAAACCAACAAGTAGACAACTTCACGTCTATTATCCACAACAAGCCAAATTGTAATAGCAAAGAGCTATTTAAATACGTGTTAGACGGGTTTGCAAAAGGAGGGTTTACCGGAAAGTTATTAGTGGCAAAAGATGCTCAAAAAACAGCAGCATTTCAGACAAACCGCAATATCTTACTCAACAAAACCGCCAAGATGCGCACGAAACCACAATTGGAAATCTATGCCGACGATGTAAAATGTTCGCACGGAGCAACAATTGGACAGCTTGACGAAACAGCAAAATTCTATATGCAATCACGTGGTATTTCCGAATCAGAAGCACGGTTATTACTTATGTTTGCCTTCACGAATGATGTGACAGAACTAATTCGCATTCCGGCTTTACAGGACAGGATTAGAATGTTGGTTGAGAAACGACTTCGCGGAGAACTATCCAAGTGCGAGGGCTGCGTGATTTGTCAGTAATTTTTTAGTTCAAGAAGTCAAAAACAAAAAATCAAATAGACAAACTGATTCCCGCAGATTTCGGAGATAAATGCAGAAATAAGTTCTGCCAAATCTGGGAAATCTGCGGGAAATTCTTTAATGTAAAGTCATGTTACTAAGTAAAGATGAATTAAAGCTTAGGTTTTCCAAACCTTTGCCCGGCATAGGTTCACATCTCAAGATGGCACCTGCTATGAGAGCCCAGGAGGTTGAAAGACTAAGCGACAAGATTCAGCATGCAAAATTAAGTGCTGTCTTAATTTTACTTTTCCCGGAAGATTCCAGACTGAAAACAGTCTTTATCAAACGAAGCGAATACGATGGAGTGCACAGCGGACAAATTGCTTTCCCAGGCGGACAAAAAGAGGTTTTCGACAAAAGCTTTGAAGACACAGCCTTGCGCGAAGCACAAGAGGAAATTGGCATCAAACCAACTGAGATTGAAATTCTCACCCAACTCTCCGACTTATTTATCCCGCCAAGTAATTTTCTGGTAAAAGTTTTTGTGGGATATTCCGAACAAAAACCCGCCTACACTATCGACCCAAAAGAAGTTCAATCAGTCGTAGAGGTCAACCTGGAAGATTTTTATAGTGAGAATATCATTACCGAAAAAGAATTTGCGTCTGCCTCACGCGGAATAAAAATAAAAGCTCCCTGTTTTACAGTAAACAACATTGACATCTGGGGAGCAACAGCCATGATAATGAGAGAACTGCTGGATGTCCTAAAAATAGAAAACAAAGAAACAAAAATCACAACATTAACACAACCTAGTTAATCAGCCCAAATGATAGAAAAAATCCGTCTCAACAAATTTATTAGCGACAGTGGTATATGCTCACGTCGCGAAGCCGACAAATATATCGAACAAGGTCATGTTTTCGTCAATGGACGAAGAGCTAGCGTTGGCGATCAAGTGTCGGAACGAGACAAAGTGCTGTTGAATGGTAATTTGATTGAAGCAAAAAAAGGAACAGATTTCACGTTTTTGGCTTTCAACAAACCGGTTGGTATTATCAGCACAACCGAAATTGGCGTAAAGGACAGCATCATTGATTATATCGGCTATCACGAACGTGTCTTTCCTATTGGACGCTTAGACAAAGAATCGCAAGGATTAATTTTTTTGACCAACAACGGTGATATTGTCAACAAAATTCTGCGTGCCGGCAATAAACACGAAAAGGAGTACCTTGTTACCGTTAACAAGCCCATTACCGACGATTTTATATTGAAAATGGGTAATGGAGTGCCTATTCTTGGCGAGATGACCAAAAAGTGTAAAGTGACCAAGGAGTCGGTTTATAACTTTCGAATAACTTTAATTCAGGGACTCAATCGCCAGATTCGCCGCATGTGTGAGTATTTCGATTACGAAGTAATAAAGCTTGAACGTATCCGTATTATGAACATCGGGTTGAAAGGCTTACCCGTAGGTGAATGGCGCCAATTACTACCGGAGGAAATGGCACAAATTATGACTGATATTGCCAACTCCTCATCCGAAGCTAATAGCAATAAGCAGCAAGCAACAGGAACCAAACGACAAGAACCAAAAACCAAAAACTCAGCCCAACGTTCACCAGCTTCCGCACCGTCTAAAAAAACTGACCGGGCTTCAAATCCTAATCCAAAATCACGAGATTTAAGGTCAAATTCCAGCAGTTCAAGCGGAAGAAAAAGTGGCTATACTAAACACGCAAAACCATCTTCAGGTACTTTTGCCAACAAGGCGAATGGAAAATCTGGAAGAAAGTAAAATCCTGTTGGGTTCTATTGCTGAGGGGCGAAAATACTAAAAATCAACAATCCGGTAAGAGTAAACGTTTTTGCAAAAGTATAGAACCCGGTTGGTCTCCGAATATAAAATGCATTCGAAGGCATATTATCAATCTCCGGAGCATTCAAAGTCTGATATATTTCCGAAATCCAAAACGAATCATCAAAAAACATCGGATAAGACAAGTCCTCATGCGTTGTCAACGATAATATGTTCCTGAAGGATATTGGAGTATTATTTTCATTGTACAAATGAATTTTGCTTTTATCCCTTTTAGCGGCATATCCTACTGTATCTTGAGGTGTGGTGTCAATAAATCGCCCTATCAACGTACTGCTCGAAAACGTCACATATGAATCCGGCTCTATATACCTGACCTGATCATCTGTATAAAACGACCCATCCTCCTGAATTCCATTTATAAATAATGTAGTTCTTCCCCAGTCTATGAAAACGGGTTGTTCAAGTTTGTTGTGTATTGTTATTTTCACTCCAAAATTTTCTCCATAAAATGCATATTTAATCTGGAATGAATCAGTTTCGTGAATAAATTCTTTTATCTCACTTTTGGGTAAGTTACTATCAATATAGACGTACTGATAACTCGTACAGCCACTCAACACAATCATCATTGCTACTGCCAGAAGCAGAAGCTTTGCGTCAAATAAAACATTTGAACGACTCTTGCTCACTGATGCATTGACCGTTTTCATACATATTACCGGTATTTGATTTATTAAATGAACCTGCTACAAAGCTAAGAAAGCATCTCAATCCGATTTTCAATCTATTTCACGGTCCTTTTTCTAAATTATTATCCCCAATCTTTCTCTCGATCCTTCTATCCGGAACAAGCCACAACACAGCTATTGCCAAAATCAAAAGCAATGAAATTTCTTTATGAATAAAAGCAAAAGGTATAGCTAAAGCATAAGCCACAATTGAAACAAGCCCTTTAAGATCTTTGCCAATTGCCAACGATAAAACCGAATCCTTACCTTGTACGGAAACAATAGTCTTGGAAAGAATGAAATAAGCAATTGCAGCCATAAGAAGAACAAAAGAATAAGCTGCGACAGGCAATTTTGAAAAATGATTTTCGCCCGCCCAAGCGGTTACGAACGGGATTAATGATAACCAGAAAAGCAAATGCGTATTAGACCACAAGATAGCTCCGGTTACACGTCTTGTAGCATGAAGCAGGTGGTGGTGATTATTCCAATAAATGGCAACATACATAAAACTGGTAACATAACTGATAAATTTAGGAAGCAGATTTTGAAGCGACTGCCAGTCATCTCCATGCGGAATTTTGAGTTCCAGCACCATAATAGTGATAATTATCGCAATCACACCATCGCTAAAAGCCTCCAAACGATTCTTATTCATCCTTCAATTCATTTAAGTAATTCTAAAACGTTTTGTGCTTTCGAAATGTTTAAATTTAAAAAAGAACCCTCTCAACTTCTCGCTCGAAGTTGAAAGGGTTCGCTGAAACGGCTTAATGTGCCTTATTTTTTTATACTATCTGTGGTTATGGCCTGTTTGATTTCTACAACTTTCTTTACTGGTTGTTTCTCTGGTTGCCCACAAACTTCAGTTTTGTGTTCATCACACATACAGCAATGTTCATGAGCATGGCAAAAGCGTTGACCGCGATTGAAATGTTCGGGTCCCATGCTAAACCAAAGGCTTCCGAAAGTAATGGCTGCAGTGGCCAGCGCAACTATAAATCCTGATCTTCTATGCATATTGTTCGTTTTTTAAGATTATTGGGCTGATTCTTCTTTTTTTGATTTACAACAATGAGAATGATGGTGATGATGTCCGTGATGACATCCACGACCGCCGCCACTCATTTTGGTTTTAAACTCAGCGTATTCTTCTTCACTCATTGAACGGATTTTGTCAGCCATATAAAATAAGCGCTCTTCATGTCTGTATCCATGACAGCCATGTGTCATTCTGCCACAATGTGATAGCCGGACTACAAAGCATAAAATAATGATTCCCAGCAAAAGATGAGGGACAAAGAATGCCGCCACTCCTACTAAAATACCGATAAGTACGGCTCTTAAGATTAATCTTGTCATTTTGTTTGATTTTAAAATTATGTTCGTCATACGTTTTATATTATAGAAGACGCTCACCGAATTATTTTACTTTAAAATGACACGTAAATCCACAAAAAAAGTCTGCCATTCCTGACAGACTTCTTTAAACCTTCCTGATCAATCGGTTTTATTTACAGCAGCGTTGTTTCCATTGATTTTTGAATTGCTGTTTTTCTTCGTCACTCATTTCCATAAACCGGTCCCTGAATTCGGCATGGTGTGACCTGTGATGACCGTGCATACAACGAAATCCCCCGAATAAAATGCGACTCAGCACAAACAATCCCATGGCTTGCCAGTATGTTATGGCCGACAAGCTTGAAATGCCGGGTATGATCGAATTCCAGAGAAACATAACCACGGTACTAACCGCAAATAATCCTATGACCAGAAGCGGGAGAAAACAAAAGCGTTTTCTTTTCCAATGTTGTTGATGGGTTGAATTCATATTTCTAGTTCTTTATTTTTATGATTGATGATCGGCCTTTACTCTAACTGTAAAGCTCCTGATATAAGTAATTCAGTTTGTTTCGTAAATGTTTCACGGCGTAACCTTTACGGCTAATGATCGTTTTGAGATTTTCCCCTTTTTGATCGGCAATTTGCTGCAAGGTCATATCTTCCATTTCGTTAAGCAAAAACACCTCTTTTTGATTCTCTGGCAGTTCGTCCAAGGCCAGTTTAAATTCTTTCCAAAATGCCTCTTTAAAAAATCCCAGGTCCGGGTTATTACTATCGTCCAACAACAGGATATGTTTAAAATTAAACTCGCCATCTTCAGTCTCATAAACATAGTCCTCCAACGCCAGATTGGTCTTCTTGCGGGCCTTGTCGGTAATTTTATTCCGGGCTACCTCATAGAGCCACGCACTTACATTTTCCAACTTTTCTATATCAGTCAGGTTACTCAACTGAAACCAAACATCCTGCAATATATCCTCTGCATCCTCAGTACTTTTCACTTTTTCGCGCACGAAACCAAACAATCTTTGTCTGAATTGCTTAATGGTTTTCGTGATGGAAATAGCTTTTTGCTCACTCATCGATACATTAACTGTTGTCTCCATATTAAGGAAGACGAATATAGTACATTTTTACTTTAAAGTCAAAACATTTTTTTGCCCTAAATGTTTGTGCAAGTATAAACCCGTTCAAAATCAACCTACAATTCAAATTTAGCGAATTGACAAACGGTAATTAAGCAACGTTCATACCACAAACAGGGTAGTAAAATGCCATACCCATGGTATTTTAAAACAGCCGGTAAATCCCGTCCTTTGCAGTATGAACAAGTTATGGCTTTAGGCTGGATAAATACTGATTTTTAATAAATGTTCAAGACAACTCAACAATAAAAAAACACAAGCCATATGAAGCAAGCCATACTCAATATTATTCAAAAAAATATCCCTATCCTAATTGACGACAATTCATTGGATTATAAATACATTCCTCTACACAACAAGCCTTTGCCATCATTGAAAAAGCTGTCGCAGATTGTTGATCTGTTTCGTACTATCATTTTTCCGGGTTATTACGGCGATGTTGTCACCGATAGCGACGCGTTGGCTTATCACATGGGAGTAAATCTCGAACGTTTGTACAATTTATTGCGCGACCAGGTTCAGAACGGATTGTGCTTTGATGCCACAGAAGATCAGTGCATTGAATCAGACAAGCTGGCACCTGAGATAGCTAAGGCGCTTATCAATAAGCTGCCAGAATTGAAACGCATCGTATCGACTGACATCAAAGCTACCTACGACAGTGATCCGGCAGCAAAAAGCTATGGTGAAGTGATATTCTGCTATCCAACCATTCGCGCCGTTTTCAATTATCGGATTGCACACGAACTGTTGAAGCTAGGCGTACCCGTTATCCCACGCGTTATTACCGAACTTGCCCATTCCGAAACCGGAATAGACATTCATCCGGGTGCAGTTATTGGTGATTATTTCAGCATTGACCACGGAACGGGAGTTGTTATAGGCGAAACAACTGTCATTGGCAACCACGTACGGTTATATCAAGGTGTTACGCTGGGTGCAAAACGATTCACACTGGATGAAAACGGAAATCCGCTCAACGTGCCACGGCATCCGATCCTGGAAGATAATGTAGTGGTTTATGCGAACGCCAATATCCTGGGAAGAATAACCATTGGACGCGATTCGACCATTGGCGGAAACGTATGGCTAACCAACAGCGTGCCGGCAGGATCAAGGATATTACAGCAAAAAGCAATTGTCACTTCGTTCAGTGACGGATTGGGAATCTAGAAAAAGGATTTAGACTTATAGTGATTCGGCACTGTTTTTGATAAAAACGACTGTGAAACAAATAATCGGACAACCGACAATTACAACTACTTAAACTCGTCGACGGGATGGCTCTGAGTCATTCCGTCAGCTTTATATATTATGCCAACTATAATCAGACAAATACAACAAACCGATAATAAGCCGTTGGCTAAACTTATCAGAAAGGTATTTCGCGAATTCAGCATCGACAAACCCGGAACGGTGTATACCGACCCTACCACCGATAACCTGTTTGACCTGTTTCAGACTAAAAAATCGGTTTATTGGGTGGCTGTGGAAGATGGGGTTTTACTGGGTGGTTGCGGCATCTACCCCACCGAAGGACTTCCCGAAGGCTGTGCCGAGCTGGTAAAGTTTTATTTATCGGCCGATGCAAGGGGAAAAGGAATCGGCCAATTGCTGTTGCAACTCTGTATCAACACCGCAAAAGGAGATGGATTCACGCAATTGTATCTGGAAAGCTTTCCCGAACTGGCCAAAGCAGTGAGTATGTATGAAAATGCCGGATTTGAATATCTAAACGGGCCTTTGGGAAACTCTGGGCATCACGCCTGCACAATTTGGATGACATTGGACTTGAGTTGACCTCTTGCATATAAGAAACTACCTATCACATCTCCTCGCTGAGATGAGTCAACGCATCTTCATTTCAAAACAGACTGCCATCATTCATTTTTGTTTTAAAGTCAAAACATTTTTTCACTCAAAACGTTTATGCAGTTAGGGTTTATACCAAACCATGTTGACATTTTGCTATTTTTAAGCCTTTAATTAGTATAATATAACCCAAAGTCATTACATCCTGAAAAGATTATTGACATAAAAGAATTTTTCAAATACAGATTTTTTCCGAATAAATAGGTTTTTAGTTTTTACATTGAAATAGTACTCAAAAGTAATATCAAGTTTAACTTTAAAAAACAATTTATGAAACAATCATTGCTTGACAAGTTCATGAGCAAAAAAGGTTTATCATCGGCCTTTTGGATAATTGCTCTCGTGATGGTATCCATGCTGATTTACTACACGGCGAATCTTCAAAAAGAGGTACCTCCCATTCCACAACAAGTAAAAGCTGAAAATGGTGAAGTACTGTACACCTACAATGATGTCGTAGCCGGCAAAGGCCTATTTCAAGAGTTCGATCTTACCGATTGGGGAACTATGCTTGGAATGGGAGCCTATATTGGTCCTGATTTTACCACCGATTTCCTTCATTACCGCAGCACTTATCTTTACGACTATTACGGAGAACAATTATATGGCAAGAAAAATAAAGACTTAACCGTCATCGAAAGAGGTGCCGTAAAAGAACGTGTAAAGCAAGATGTAAAAAAACAAACTACATTATTGGCAGGAACAACAGTTTATACCAATGCTTCGGCTGCTGCATACAAAGAAAATGTGAAATACCTGACTAATATGTTAGTCAATGGTGATCATACGCGAGCTTTCAAGGGTGGAATAATCAGGCCCGACGAGGCAGTGAAGATAGCGGCATTCGTTGACTGGGGACAACTGGTTGCATCGTCGCTCCGCACGGGAACTGAAAGGACCTGGTCGAATAACTGGCCGGCAGAACCGCTGGTTGATCAAAACCTGACTTTCAATTCGCACAAGGTTTCGCTCTGGGAATTTTTAATCTTATGGAGCCTGACAATCTTTGTAATTTTCCTTTCGTACGAATACCTGTTCAAGAAAGAAACCGACGAGAAACTGGAAGAACCTATGCAGGTAACAAGTATGTATCCATCGCAGAAGAAACTGTTGAAATATATACCTATTGTAGCCGGATTGTTCCTTGTACAGTTAATACTCGGCGGTTATTTATCACACATCTACACCGAGCCCGGCAAAGACTTTATCTTATCCCAATCCATCATTCCATTTAATGTATTGAGATCGATGCACACGCAATTAGCCATTTTATGGGTAGCTGTGGGTTGGCTGGTAGGTGGATTGGTTATCGCACCCTGGGTTGCCAACCGCGACCATAAATATCCCTGGCTGGTTGACATCTTGTGGCTGGCATTGCTGGTAGTGGCAGTGGGCAGCATAATCGGATTGTACCTAGGCGCAACAGGCCATATGCGTGATGTATGGTTTTGGCTGGGAAATCAGGGACGGGAATACATTAACCTCGGCCGCGTGTGGGCCATCGGATTGGTCGTTGGATTGGTATTTTGGTTTTTACTTATTATATCGCTTATCCGGAAATCGGCTGCGAATAATCCGATTGTAAACACAATCATCTGGTCGGCTTTTGCCATTGCCACGCTTTATCTGGCCGGCATGATGCCGATAAACAAGATCATCCCCAATTATACCGTAGACGATTATTATCGCTGGTGGGTAATCCATTTGTGGGTAGAGCTTACGTTCGAACTTTTTGCAGCGGGCGTTATCGCATTCTTTACCGTATCGCTGGGATTAATTACCCACAAAACGGCCGTCCGGGTCATGTTCTTCGAATTGTTCCTCATTTCTTTAAGTGGAACATTGGGAGTAGGACACCATTACTTTTGGCAGGGACTTGACGAATACTGGATTGCCATAGGTGGTATATTCTCAGCCCTCGAACCGCTCCCGATTGCCTTAATGATTGTGGAAGCCATGAAGAATGAACGGGAAAAAGTACACTCGGGCGAAAACTTCAGTTTCACGATTCCATTTATGTGGATTGCCGGTTCGGCAGTGCTAAACTGGATCGGTGCCGGCTTCTTCGGTATGGTGATCAACACTCCTACGATTAGCTATTACGCACATGGCACATATTTAATCATGCCTCACGGACACGTTGCTTTATTGGGTGCATTCGGATATATTTCCATCGCCTTCCTTTACATGACTTCCAGGGCTAATGCATTAGCCAATAATTATGTATGGAACGACAAACTCAGCAAGTATGGTTTCTGGATTCTGACCATTGGCACGTTGTTGTATGCCGTTCCGACCTATATTCTCGGCATCCATCAAGCACAGGTGGCTATGGAATCGGGCTATTTCTTTGCCCGCATGCGCGAAGCTATTGAAGGGCTCCGGTTTTGGATGTGGATCCGTATTTTGCCTGATGGCTTAATGATTATCGGAGGAGCAATAATTTTCTACGACTTAGTGCAAAAGACATTTTTTGCCAAAGAGATAAACACGCATTAAGCAGGTATAAAAAAAACATGCATACGAAAGGATGCCGGAATCAATATCCCTGTATGCATGCGCGGTTCAGAGCAGCACAAAAAGCATTTAAATTGCTAAATATGATACACTTTGCTATCTTTTATCTGAAATATTAGTTATCGAAGCGTGGACTGCATTATATTTGTCCAGCAATATTACTCAACATCCAACTACCTTAAATTTTTGTGTTATGAAAACCTCGGATGAATCTGCCGCTTTATCAGAAAGGCTTAAGAGAGAGTACTTATTTAACATGACTGACACTAAGCTGCTTCTCGAAATCTACAACGATCAGGTAAACGTAAAACAATTGGTCGAAAATGAACTTAAAAGCAGAGGATTAAATGGAAAAGGTGATTACATCGGATTGAGAAACTAGATGATTAATCACGTCTCAACAAAAAAGGGGAATGCATTAAATGGTGCATTCCCCTTTTTTAATGATAAAATTGGAAAATAATTATCTGATATCTGTGCTAAACTAAAAACACCTCGAAATATCCATACGCCATTTATAGACACTAATATAATCTGGGTTTAACATAATAATTAAAAAATATTGTCTGAGCTCCCCTAACCTATCCTTGGGAAGGATTAGGGGAGCTCATAAAAAAAACAGACACAATTGCTCGTATCTGTTTTCTTGGTCTTTCGAAATGGGTGGGCTCCAATTCGCTTTTTCTTTGCTGGAGCCGGAGTTTCTCCATCCGGTCGAAAATATTTATTTCCGGTTAGTCACTTCCGTAATCGGGGTACCGATACATCCGCTTGGCATTTGGATATGGAGCAAAGCAGCCAGTGTGGCCGAAATGTCGGTCATGCTGGTGGTACGGTTAGTGGTTCCGTGGGGAATGTTCCAGCCCATAAATATCAACGGGATGTGTGTGTCGTAAGGATTCCACACGCTGTGTGTCGTTCCTTTCTTGGAATAATAGGGCAACCAACCCGGCATGGTAACCAGGAGTACGCTTCCGCTCCGCTGATGGTTATAGCCGTTTATCATCATCTCTTTGAGCGGCGACGGGATGGAAGCCTGGGCTATCTTATCCTGGTCGACGGCATATTGGACACCGTCCTGATGTTGAAGATAATCAACCGTAGTGGCTTTGATCTTTTCCATATCCAGTTTCAGGCTGTCAATGCGTATTTTGTTGAATGTAACCTGAAAATTATCTACACCAAAGAACAGGTGGTCGTAACCAAACTGGCTTTTGAGGGTAGTTTCCAGTCCGCTTTCCAGGTCTTTACCCAAAAATCCGGTAGGCATTTTACTGGCTTTCGAAAATCCTTCGGCATGGGCGGCGCCGTGGTCGGCAGTGAGGAATACCAGGTAGTTCCCTTTACCCACTTTCTGATCGAGATAGTTGAAAAAACCTGCCAAATCCCGGTCTAGACGGAGATAAACATCTTCAATTTCGATGGCATTCGGACCCACCAGGTGGCCTGAATAGTCGGTGGAAGCACAGTTGATGGTCAAAAAGTCGCTGGTCTTTTCCTGTCCCAGTTTGTATCCATCTACGGCCGCTTTGGCAAATTGCAGGGTGAGGCTGTTGCCGAAAGGCATTTGCCGCAACGACCCATGATCAAGCATGTAGGCTTTTTGTGCGTCGTAGGGGAAAACTGGCTTGGCTGCACCTTTCAGCGTGCCCTCCCACTCTACATCGTCGGCCGTGCTTTCGGTGTATTGGTCGATAGGCAAAAGTGTATTCCAGCCGTTTGCCAGCAACTTGTCAACGGGTTTCGAGTTGTTGAAATCGTTTACCCAGGCCGGAAGTGCCTGCATGTAATACGAGCTGGTGACGAATTTGCCCGAAGCATCGTCAATCCAGAAAGCAGCAGTAGGATTATGCCCGGCCGGCAAAATAGATGCCCGGTCTTTCAGCGAAACACCCACCACTTTCGACTGGAAGTTGGTAGCCAGGCGCAATTCGTCGGTAATGGTAGTGGCCAATAAATTGCGGGGCGACATTTTGCCTGCTTTACCCTCCGCCCCTATCGTCTGAACGGTAGAGTCGTCGGTGCAATAATTGGATTTACCGGTTTTCGGGTTAAACCAGTCGTTGCCGGCAATGCCGTGGATAGACGGAACCGAACCGGTAAAAATAGTGGTATGCCCAATGGCTGTTACCGACGGGATGTAATTGATCATTGTGTTTTCGCACGAGAAACCGTCGTTCAGCAGACGCTTAAAGCCACCTGCCTCGTATTTGTCATAATAGCGGTACAGGTAATCCCACCGCATTTGATCTACCACAATACCCACCACCAGTTTAGGACGCTCAAGGCGGGTGTTCGAAGTGTTATTCTTTTGCGCAAACAGCATGCTGCATGTAAGTGGCAATAAGATAGCCAAAGCAATATTTTTCTTCATTGTATATTGAATTAGAATTTGTAAATATCGTTCACAAAAGTAAACTAAAAAGGATAAAGCATCAACAATTGTCCGGGTTCTTTTGAAATCGTCATGATATCTTCATGTCTTATTGACAAATATTCAATAAGTTCAGATTTAATTAAAAGTGAATGGCGAAACAATTTCATATATTTGCAGTTAGTATGTACCCTGAACATAAACCCTGAAAGATGGATCCGATTTTCAATAAACTTAATTATAAGGCCGGGCAGACGATACACGTACTGAATGAACCGGAAGTATTCAGCGCCTTGTTGGCCGGAGTGGTTGTCAGCAAAGAAATTGCCCCAGAAAATCCGGTGGAGTTTATAATCGTATTCGCCACTAAAAAAGCCGACCTGGAAGAGCAGATAAAAACGATTGCTCCAAGCCTGGCTGGCGATGCCCTTGTCTGGATTGCTTATCCTAAGGGTACTTCTAAAAAATATACCTGTGACTTTAATCGCGATACGAGTTGGCAAATTATGGAACCTTACGGCCTGATGCCTGTAAGGCAGGTTGCCATCGATGAAGATTGGAGCGCACTACGGTTCCGCAAAGCGGAATACATAAAAAATAGCATACGGAAGTAAATTTAAATTGCTCCGGCAACAGCCGAAATGCGCTTGCAAACCGACCGGAGAACAAAAAAAGTGTTTGACATGTCAAGATTTATCAGGAAGAAAAAAGAAGAAATCGGGTTGTCGCCTTACGCATTGGTGTTTCGCGGACAAAAGAAAACCGAAAAGAGCGTTCTGCGTGCCATGAGTTTCAATATGGACACTGTGAGCGAATTTGATGTAAAATCGAATGACCATTTGGACTCACTCAAAGATCCGAAAAAAATAAACTGGCTCAACATCTATGGCGTGGACAACGTAAGCGTGATGGAAAATCTGGCAAGCGTGTTTAGCTTGGAGAATAATATCCTGTCGGATGTAATGAATCCAGCCACACGCCCCAAAGTGGAAGAAGTGGAGAGCGGCTTGTTTATCACGATAAAAATGTTGGCGTACGATGAAGAAAATCAAAACGTACTGGCCGAAAACCTGAGCCTGATTGTCACCAACCAAACGCTTATTTCATTTCAGGAGCAATCTATCAAAGCGTTCGACCCTATCCGGGAGCGAATCCGCAAACACAAAAACAAAATACGGATATCAGGACATGATTACCTGGCCTTCGCCCTGCTCGATGTGGTGGTGGACAATTATATTTACATCATCGGCATATTGGGAGAAAAGATTGAAAGCCTGGAAGAAGAAATGACCGGCAATCCCCAAAAAGAGATGTTGGAAAGCATCAATACCTATAAACGCGAAATGAATTTTATTCGCAAACACATCAAACCGGCTAAGGAAATGATCCTGAATCTGGTTAAAATGGAATCGGATTTCATTCACGACGAGAACCGCATTCATTTCCGCGAATTGCAGGATAATATCAACGAAGCTTCGGAACTATCCGACAGCTATCGCGAAATACTCTACGACCAACTGAATATATACCATTCATCCATGAGCACCAAGCTGAACGAGATCATGAGCATACTCACCATCTTCTCGGTTATATTCATTCCGCTCACCTTTATTGTCGGGGTTTATGGCACCAATTTCGAGAATCTGCCCGAAGTTCACTGGCGGCATGGATATTTGTTCATGTGGATGATCATGATATTCACAACACTAAGCATGGTTTTGTTTTTTCGACGAAAGAAATGGTTTTGACCGATGAACGATTTGACCGTTAATTTGTTTCATCTAGACCATTCGGCAATCGAATACTTTCATATTTTCAAAACAATTCGTGTTATTTATATTCCATGGAAGATATATCAAAAAAAAACGGTCGGAAAAATCCGATCGAAAATCAAATGCTGGTAATATTCGGCTCTAATGGCGACCTGGCCAAGCGCAAGCTTTTGCCCGCCATATTTCAACTTTATCTCGATAATTTATTACCTGAGCACTTTGCCGTGATAGGCGCAGGCAGTCAGGAAAAAACCGAGGAACAAAACCGGCTTGATGTTGGTAATTCCATGCTCGAATTTGCCAGGGAGGGAGTCACCGGAAATCCCGAAAAGTTACAAAGTTTCCTGGAATCAATTTATTACAAACAGGTGCATAATGATGTTGAAGAAGACTTTAGCGGACTGAAAAGCTATATCGATCAACTTTCGGAGAAACTGGATTTGCCTAAAAATATCATTTACTATTTCTCCATTCCTCCTTTTCTCTACGAAGTAGTGGCCGCCCATCTGGTTAAATTCGGGTTGAATACCGAAGACGATGGTTGGAAACGTATTATTGTGGAAAAACCCTTTGGTTATAGCTATGACACCGCTATCGATCTGGATAAAAAGCTCCGCAGCGGCTTCAATGAAGATCAGATTTACCGCATCGACCATTATCTGGGAAAAGAAACGGTACAGAATATCATGGTAACCCGCTTTTCCAACGGCTTTTTCGAACCGATCTGGAATCGAAAATATATTGATCGGGTTGAAATTACAGCTTCCGAAAAGATTGGAGTAGGTAACCGTGGCGGGTATTATGATACCTCGGGCGTGATGCGAGACATGATTCAGAATCACTTGCTTCAGGTTTTGGCAGTTGTTGCCATGGAACCGCCTTCCATCTTCGATTCGGAATCCATCCGAAACGAAAGCGTGAAAGTGTTGCAGGCACTTCGCCCGATCAAACCGGCCGAAGTAGCTCAAAATGTGGTTCGCGGCCAATATATTGAAACCATGGTGGACGATGTGATTCAGAAAGGTTACCGGCAGGAAAAAGGAGTTGCGCCTAATTCAAAAACCGAAACATTTGTTGCTTTGCGCGTTTTTGTGGATAATTGGCGCTGGGGCGATGTTCCGTTTTATATCCGATCCGGAAAACAATTGCCAGAACATGTTACCGAAGTAGTTATCCATCTTAAACCAGCTCCACATCAATTGTTCAAACAGCGTTGCGTGGCCCAATCAACCAATATGATTATTCTGCGTATTAGTCCGGATGCAGGAGTGGCGGTAGATTTTGGGATGAAGATTCCCGGGGCAGGTTATAAAGTCCAGAATGTAAACATGGCTTTTCATTATTCCGATTTAGCCGAGAATAAAATATCCGAAGCTTACGAACGGTTGTTGCTGGATAGCATGATAGGCGATTCAACGCTCTATGCCCGTGCAGATGCAGTCAAAGCCAGTTGGAAGTTTGTTGATCCGATCCTGCTCGCCTGGAAAAACAATCCGGATATTCCGTTGTATTTTTACGAGTGCAATACCTGGGGTCCCAAAGAAGCCAATCTGCTATTTGGCAATAAAGAGCTTAAATGGCGGCCTCCGTTTAAAAAATTCAAAACTGAATGATAACAGCGTCATTCAGTTTTGCGCTATTAAAATAAAGAATTATTATTGAACTAACTATTCAACTAAAATGGATTCAAATATTCACCTGTTCGAAACCCCCGAAGCTACTGCACGTGCAGTGGCCGAATTGATTTTGACGAATGCGAAAGAAAAAACCAAACAATCGCTCCCGTTCAATGTGGCGTTGTCGGGTGGAAGCACTCCAAAATTATTGTTTACAATTTTGGCTAATGAATATGCCGATACAATTCCATGGCACTTTGTCCGCCTTTTCTGGGTAGATGAACGTTGTGTGCCACCAACTCATGTCGATAGTAATTTTGGGATGACTTATGAAAGTTTGCTGAAAAACGTTCCTATTCACGACTCCAATATTTTTCGGATATTGGGTGAAGCAGATCCACTAAAGGAAGCCGAACGCTACCAGACATTGCTTGAAAGTCAATTGCCAATAAAGAACAGAATACCGCGTTTTGATTTGATTTTGCTTGGGATGGGTGATGATGGACATACAGCCTCCATTTTTCCCAATAATTTGAGCTTGCTTTCAACCGAATCAATGGTGGCTGTTTCTGCACATCCTGTCAGTGGTCAACAACGCATCACGTTGACAGGAAATATCATCAATCACGCTGAAAAAGTGGTTTTCCTGATCACGGGCGCTTCAAAATCAAACGTCTTAAAACACATTATTCGCCGGAAGCACGATTTCAAGCATTTTCCGGCATCATACATTCATGCACATTCCGTTCCGGCCGATTTTTATCTCGATAAAGCTGCTGCTGCCGAACTTTAATTCTCCGTTTTTTTTAATGACTTTACGCGAACAACTGAATCAATTTTATCATACGTACCAAATACCCGAAGAAGGAGGCGTCAACGATAAAACCTTCGAAGTGCCACTTCCTCTTTTTACGCTTACATTGCCTAATTTTCCCTGGAGAAAAAGAATGCTCTACATCCACGACCTGGAGCATATTCTGAACGAACAGGACACCTCTTGGAAAGGTGAGATATTCATAGCTTCATGGGAAATCTCTACCGGATATTACCGCAATTTTCCCGTCATCATCTTTCCGCTTTGGACTATGGGCTGGGGATTTTGGACTCATCCACTAACTGTTTTCAGGGCTTTTCGCAAAGGAAATTCCGACAAAGGCATCGCCCGGCTGAATTTAAAACGAGAACAATTGTTGGAGATGGATTTACCACAATTACAAAACCTCACGTTGAATCGCCGTAAAGGCAACCGGTTTTCTTTTTACGCCCGGCTCATTAGCTGGGGTTTGGCAGGACAACTGGTATTCTTATCTCCTCTAATTGTTCTTATTGCCACTTACTTCGCTCTTGCTTATTGAAATCTTCGGTTCGGAAATCAGTTTAGAATGAAATTTCTGCCAATTTTCAATAAATTTCCACGCGTTCGATTTCACTCATAAACTTATTGGCTAATTTTGTGTCCCAAAATAAACAACCATACATGTAGATTAATTTTAAAACTCTAATTAAACGGACAAATTCATGAAACCAAATTTTAAGTACATTCTTTCTGTATTATTTATTCTTGTAACCTTTTCGGGATTTGCCCTAAAACCGCTAAAAGAGAATCTCGCCCCTAAACAAAGATTTTTCGTCGAGTCAGATACTGCCAATTGGACTTATGTACTAAAAGATAAGAAGCTTAAACCAACAGATGTCTTTGTAATGAAAGATGGTGTTTTGAATATTACCGGAGTTTCGAACGGATACCTGCGAACAAAAAAGAGTTATTCCAATTCCGAAATTAATCTCGAATGGCGGTGGACAAAGAAGCTCGGAAACAGTGGCGTACTGGTTCACATACAACCCAAAGATACAATATGGCCGGCATGTTTTCAGGTTCAACAAAAGGCTGATGCAGCTGGCGATATCATTTGTATGAATGGTTTATGGGCAAAAGAATGTACTGACTCAGTGAAATTCACAGTAAAAAAACTGCAACCGTCTAACGAAAAACCGCTGGGCGAATGGAATTCAATGAAAATTATTTGCCTGAAGAAAACCATCAAGGTTTATGTGAATAACGTACTTCAAAATAACATTACTGGAGTTACGGCTTCCAACGGATTTATTGGTTTTCAGAACGAAGGAAATCCGCTCGAATTTAGAAATTTATCAATTACAACTATAAAAACAACAAAAAAATGACTTTTAAAGGGGCAATTTTCGATTTTAATGGAACGCTTTTCTGGGATACTCCTTACCACGACAAAGCTTTCGATATTTTCTTAGACAAAAGAGGCTTGCATTTGACGGATGAAGAAAAACGGGTAAAAATTCACGGCAAAGGAAATCCTGATATCATGCGTGCTATTTTTGGTGACCACCTGAATGATACCGAACTGAATGATCTGACTCAAGAGAAAGAGTTGATTTACCGTCAATTATGTGTAAATGATTTGAAGTTTGCAGACGGCGCAGAGGATTTTTTCAATTATTTAGCTGCAAATAAGGTTCCTTTTACGATTGCCACTTCCGCGGGCATTGAGAATGTTGCATTTTACTTCGAACACATGGGCTTGGACCGTTGGTTTAGTTTGGATAAAGTGGCATATAACGATGGGACTTTGCGTGGAAAGCCTGCACCGGACGTTTTTCTGGCAGCAGCAAAAAAGTTAGGTCTTGATCCTTCTGAAACGGTCGTTTTTGAAGATTCTGTTCCCGGGGTTGTAGCTGCTGAAAAAGCCGGGGTCGAAATGATTTATATCGTCAACTCGTACGGAGAAAACTATAGCCGCTTTTCTTATGATATAATCACGCACTTCGATAGTGTGGATAGAAAACTATTTGTCCAATAGAATATTTCAGATCGTAGCAGTTTGATATTTCTCATTCAGTATGTTTAATCTCGTTTTTCGGGGCTTGGCTTATTGCTGCAATTTTTTGTATCTTTGTCGTCCTAAAATCATTTCAAAGTAAAGTAATTATGGGAAGTTTTGGAAAATGGATTGGTGGAGGGTTAGGTTGGGCCGTGGGCGGACCTATCGGAGCCATAATCGGTTTTACATTAGGATCTATGCTGGATGGATCGGTAACGGTCAACACATCCCACACGTTGGGTCAAAGCACTACTACAGAGGGTGATTTCAAAATGAGCTTGCTCGTGTTAATGGCTTGCATCATGAAAGCTGACGGCCGGGTGGATAAATCCGAGTTGGCTGTTGTGAAAAAGTTTTTAGTTGCTAACTTTGGAGAAGAAGGAGCGCTTGATGCTTTGCAGATTCTGAAGAATTTGTTGAATCAAAACATTGATGAATCCGAAGTAGCCATGCAAATTGGCTACAATATGAATTATTCATCAAAACTGGAATTGTTGCATCTACTCTTCAATATCGCTTATGCCGATGGTGAAGTTGTTGCTTCGGAACTGAATACTATTCAGCGGATTGCAACTATTTTTCGTATAGACAGGCTTGACTTTGAATCAATCAAAGCACCATATATGAAACAGGTTGACCGTGATTGGGCGTACAAATCGCTTGAAATTGAATCAACGGCCACCGATGATGAGATAAAGAAAGCCTATCGCCGGATGGCTATGAAATATCACCCGGACAAAGTGAATGATTTGGGCGACGATGTAAAAAAGTCTGCTACTGAGAAATTCCGTTCGGTAAATGAAGCTTACGAAAGTTTGAAAAAGCAACGGGGAATTGCTTAAAAACAAAAGTAAGAGGCAAGAAGCAAGTAATTTGACTCAATTCTGATAGAGAATTTTTAAATAGAACTAACTTAATTCCCCTTTAGGGGTTAGGGGTATATGGAACATAAATTATATATATACAACACATTAAGCCGAACAAAAGAACTATTTGTACCAATCCACGGAAACAAAGTGGGTATGTACGTCTGCGGACCAACCGTATATGGTGATGGCCATTTGGGACATGCACGTCCGGCTATTACTTTTGATATACTTTTTCGTTACCTGACTCACTTGGGCTACAAAGTACGCTATGTTCGTAATATTACCGATGTTGGCCATTTGGAAAATGATGCCGACAGTGGCGAGGATAAAATTGCCAAGAAAGCCCGTCTTGATGAGTTAGAACCAATGGAAGTGGTTCAATACTACACGAATCGTTACCACAAGGCGATGGAAGCCCTGAATGTGTTGCCTCCAAGCATTGAGCCGCATGCCTCCGGGCATATCATGGAGCAGATTGATTTTGTGGAGAAAATTCTTGAAGCCGGATTCGCCTATGAAAGTGAAGGTTCTGTGTATTTTGATGTTGAAAAATATAATAAATCCCATAATTACGGCAAACTTTCCGGTAGGAATATTGACGACATGCTTGAAACTACGCGCGATTTGGATGGACAATCTGAAAAACGGCGCAGTGTTGATTTTGCCTTGTGGAAAAAAGCTTCGCCGGAGCATATCATGCGCTGGAAAGCGCCCTGGAGCGAAGGTTTCCCTGGTTGGCATTTAGAATGTTCGGCTATGGGAACAAAGTATTTAGGAGAACAATTCGACATTCATGGTGGAGGTATGGACTTAATGTTTCCGCACCACGAATGTGAAATTGCACAATCAACAGCTGCACTGGGCAAAGAAACGGTGAAGTACTGGATGCATAATAACATGATTACCATAGCCGGACAGAAGATGGGAAAATCATTGGGAAATTTCATTACGCTTGATGAGTTTTTTACAGGGAACCACCCATTACTTACACAAGCTTTCAGTCCGATGACGGTTCGCTTTTTCATCTTGCAAGCGCATTATCGCAGTACGGTTGACTTTAGCAGCGAAGCATTGCAAGCTTCAGAAAAAGGTTTAAGTCGCTTGATGGAAGGATATGTCCGTTTGCAGAAACTCAATTCTTCAGCAACATCGTCGGTTGAGGCCGCAGGGCTTCGTGCAAAATGCGAAGAAGCAATGTGTGATGATCTGAATACACCAATCGTAATTTCGTATTTGTTTGATGCGCTGAGAGCCATTAACTTGGTGCATGATGGTAAAGAAACCATTTCTGCGAGTGATTTAGCTGAATTGAAGTCTGTTTTCAGCCTTTTTGTAGAAGACATTCTTGGATTAAAGCAGGAAAACGATGGTTCGGCAGGAAATGATGCTTACAAAAAAGCCATCGACATGCTATTGAACATGCGACTCGAAGCTAAACGAAATAAAGACTGGGCAACCAGTGATAAAATTAGAAACGAACTCACCGCCCTGGGCTTTGAAATCAAAGATACCAAGGATGGCTTTGAGTGGAAGATTTAATATTTAAAAATAAAAACGGAATCAGATTCCGATAAAAATAAACTATGGAAACAACCAGACAACAAAAAATATCGCGCATGTTGCAGAAAGAGCTTGGAGAAATCTTTTTGTTGTATGCCCGTGAATTACACGGTACATTAATCACCGTTACTGCTGTGCGCATCAGTCCTGATTTGGGGATTGCCCGTATACATTTGAGTATTTTCCCCAGTAATAAATCAGTTGAAGTACTAGCCAAAGTGCAGGAAGATACTCGCGCTATTCGCTTTGATTTGGGTAAACGCGTTCGCCATCAGTTGCGTATCGTACCGGAATTGTTTTTTCATGTCGACGATTCACTGGATTACCTGGAAAACATCGATAATTTACTAAAAAGTGACCCGCCATCGGCAATTACAGAAGAACCCGAAAATTAAATCTTTCTCAAGGCCTTTTTAGGAATTTGTATTCTAGAGTGGTCGGCAATGTAAATGAGCAATCAAGATAACACTACATCGAAGAGCAAGCTTCGCGGTTTGTCGTTTTCGTTTCGCATAGCAAGGCGCTATCTTTTTTCCAAAAAGTCGCACAATGCCATTAATATCATTTCTGGTATTTCAGCTGCTGGTGTGGCTATCGGAACGATGGCCTTGGTCTGTGTGTTGTCGGTGTTTAATGGCTTTGAATCATTGATTTCCAATATGTTTTCATCGTTCGATCCGGATCTTAAAATTACTTTGACACATGGGAAAACGTTTGATGTAAACTCCGCTGAGTTCAATAATCTTCGAAAAGACAAATCTGTAGCCTATTTTACTGAAGTGATTGAAGAGAATGCTTTGTTACGCTTCAGAACCAAGCAAATGCCTGCTACGATCAAAGGTGTAAGCGATGAATTTGAAAAAATGAGCCGTATCGACAGTATTATGTATGATGGTAAGTTTATTCTTTATGATGGAGCTTTTCAACGTGCCGTTCCGGGCATTGGCGTAGCGGGTATTTTAGGGCTCGGCGCCCATTTTGTTGATCCGCTGTATATTTATGCTCCCAAACGAACTTCAAAAATAAATTTATTGCGGCCAGAAAACAGTTTCAATCAAGTTGGAACATTTGTCTCAGGAATTTTTACAGTAAAACAATTACAGTACGATGACCATTACGTATTGGTATCTATCGGATTAGCCCGTGATCTATTTGAATATGGGAAATCAACGGTTTCAGCTGTGGAATTGAAATTAGCAAAAGGTACAGATACTGAGGCGGTACAAAAGCAAATTCAAGCAAAACTTGGGGATCGCTTTCTGGTCAAAAACCGATACGAACAGCAAGAAAGTTTCTTCAAAATTATGAAAATAGAGAAATGGATTACGTATCTGATTCTTTGCTTTATCTTACTGATTGCCAGCTTCAATATTATTGGGTCGCTTTCGATGCTGATAATTGACAAAAAGTCCGATATAGAAACTCTTCGAAATCTGGGGGCAGACAATAGTTTGATTAAACGGATATTTTTGTTTGAAGGCTGGATGATTTCTGGTGTTGGTGCTTTGGTTGGCATTGGACTGGGAGCCATTCTGTGTTTGTTACAAGAGCACTTCGGCTTGTTGAGACTAGGCACCGGATATGTGGTAGATGCTTATCCTGTTGTAACCAAGCCATTAGATATGTTGCTTGTGTTCGTGACGGTTTTATTTATGGGCTTTTTGGCAGCCTATTATCCAGTTCGATACATTCGTACTAAAGACAATGTATCAGAATAATCTGCCAAACAAATAATACCCAAAGAATATTAATTTTCTGTCCATTTCAAAAAAAAGTATTTATATTTGCACACGTTTGTATTTTCGACCCGTGAAGAAAAGAATTACTATTAAAGATATTGCAAAAGAGTTGAAGATACATCATTCAACTGTTTCGAGAGCATTGAGAAATGATCCGAGAGTGAATGAGAAAACACGTGATGTTGTACTGACATATGCTCGTCAGCATGAGTATCAGACTAATATGAATGCTGTGCAATTGCGTGGTAGTAGTAACAATGCTATTGCTTTGATAGTTCCCAATATTAACCATAACTTTTTCTCTGATATTATTAGCCAACTGACTGATCTCGCATATAAAAAAGGATATGTTATTTCTGTATTTCAGAGTAACGAGAAATATCAGCAGGAGAAGGAAATTGTTAATACAATTATTAAACATAATTTTGCGGGCGTAATTGTTTCAATAGCCAAGGATACTACCAATAGTGATCACTTTTTGTTGTTGAGAAAATTTGGTATTTCTTTGGTTTTCTTTGATCGGGTTTGTAATGATATTCTTGCACCAAAGGTGCTGGTCAATAACTTTGAAATTACGTCTACTGCTGTCGAATGTCTTATTAATAAGGGATATAAACGGATTGCTCATCTGACCGGAGTACAAAACATAAATGTTTTTTACGATCGGGAGCAGGGTTATCGTTATGCTTTGGATAAGCACAAGGTTGAGTACATAAACTCTATGATAATTGACGATTTTAGTATTGAGACTGGTAAAAGTATTTTTACTCAATTATACAACCAGATTGAAAAGCCCGATGCTATAATTTCTTCGTCAATACATTTAACTATGGGAATTATTCTGCAAGCGAGGGCTTACGGAATTAGTATTCCGACTGATTTGGGGCTGATTACATTTGGGACATTGCTTTCCTCGGCGATAATTCAACCTCAGATTACGTCTATCGAACAACCGGAAAATGAAATTGCTAACATTGCATTTGAGTTACTTGAGAATCTGATTACTGGCAATTTAAATGTCAGCGAATCAGTTGAACGGGAAGTGAAGGCAAATATCATTTTTCGAGAATCCTGCTAAGCCTTATTTTGTTTATAAGTTCGTTATTTCAGATCAAATTGAATTAATAATTGCACACGTGTGCTTAATCAATAAATCATTATGTTAAAAGGAATTTCCCCTCTTATAAGTCCAGAACTGTTGGCGGTTCTGGCACGAATGGGTCACGGCGATGAGATTATTCTAGCCGACGCTCACTTTCCCGGAGAATCGTTTAATGGTCGTGTTTTGCGCGCCGACGGACTTCGTATACCGGAATTATTGGCAGCAATTTTGCCTCTGTTTGAACTCGATGCTTATGTGCCGCATCCTTTAGTCATGATGGCTGCTGTGCCGGGTGACGAGTTAGATCCGAAGGTCGAAGAATCGTATTTGAAAAGCATTCATATTTCGAATCCTGATGTGGCTCCAATTGAAAGAATTGATCGTTATGCGTTTTACGAAAGAACGAAATCGGTTTTTGCTGTAGTAATGACGGGAGAAACAGCTAAGTACGGAAATATCTTGCTCAAAAAGGGAGTAACACCAATCATATAACTTACAATTTATAATTCACAATTACAATTATGACATTTAAATCAAAAGGTGCTTACCTACCAGGAAACAGCACCGTAATTTTTAAAGATGTGGAATTTCCCACACCCGGACATGGAGAAGTTCTGCTTAAAATGAAATCATCTACCATTTGTGGTAGCGACATTCGTGCTATTTATCGCGAACATTTGGGTAAAGGTCCTGAAGGATATCAAAATAAAATTTGCGGACACGAACCTTCTGGTCAAATAATTGCTTGCGGACCGGGCATGAAGCGTTTCAAAGAAGGCGAACGTGTGGTGGTTTATCATATTTCGGGTTGCGGATGTTGTAACGATTGCCGTCGCGGATACATGATTTCATGTACCAGCCCTTCACGCGCAGCTTACGGCTGGCAACGTGATGGCGGTATGAGCGAATACATGATTGCTGAAGAAAAAGATTTGGTTCTTTTGCCAGACGAACTCACTTATACCGATGGTGCCCAGATTGCCTGCGGTTTTGGAACTGTTTACGAAGGGTTGGAAAAAATAGGAATTAGTGGGAATGATGCCGTGTTGGTTACAGGCTTAGGCCCGGTCGGCCTGGCGGCTTTGATGCTTGCCAAAGCTATGGGTGCCCAAAAAGTGGTTGGTGTGGATACGGTTGCCGAACGTTGTCAGATAGCTAAAGATCTTGGGTTGGCCGACGAGGTTTTTGTTTCCGGACCGGACACTATGGAAAAAGTAATGGCAGTAACCAAAGGAAAAGGATATGAAAAAACGGTTGATTGTTCAGGACACACTTCAGGTCGTCAGCTCTGTATCCGTGCTACACGTCAATGGGGGAAAATGGTGATGATTGGTGAAGGCGGAACGGTTGAGTTCAACCCAAGTCCTGATATTATCCACGATCAAAAGACTATCTACGGTTCGTGGGTAACTTCAATCTGGAAAATGGAAGAACTGGTTGAACGTATCGTTCGTTGGGGAATTCATCCGGAAGAACTGGTTACGCATCGATTTACGTTGGATCAGGCTCCCGAGGCATTTGCACTTATGGCAGAAGGCAAATGTGGTAAAGTTGCTATCGTTTTTGACGAAGAAATCAAATAGAAATGACTCCAAACCCCTAAAGGGGCTTTAGGACCAAGTTTCTGAAAACAAACAACCTTTTTCTAACTAACACTAACCTAGTCCCCTTTTATGTGGCTAGGGGTGGTTATATTATCATATGCAAACAATAAATCCAACATCAGTTCCATTTAAAACGCTTTCTACCGGTGACAAAATTCCGGTGATTGGTTTGGGAACATTCGGCTCGGACAATTACGATGCCGAAACCATTGCTAAGGCTGTGAAGACAGCTATCAAAATGGGGTACCGTCATATCGACTGCGCGTCGGTTTATGGCAACGAAAAAGAAATCGGTGTGGCTTTGAAAGAAGTGATATCCGAAGGAATTGTGACTCGTGAAGAACTTTGGATTACGTCTAAAGTGTGGAACGATAAACACAAGGAAGTGGTAGAATCGTGCAAACAATCGTTGGCTGATTTGCAACTTGATTACTTGGACTTATATTTAGTTCACTGGCCATTTCCTAATTATCATGCACCAAAATGTGACGGGGATTCGAGAAATCCTGACTCAGTCCCATATAATCACGAAAGTTATATGAAAACGTGGGCGCAAATGGAAAGCTTGGTAGATGCTGGTTTAGTAAGAAATATCGGTACTTCCAATGTGACTATTCCGAAAATGAAACTCATTCTGCGCGATGCTCGCATTAAACCGGTATTGAATGAAATGGAAATTCACCCACACTTCCAACAACCGGAATTGTATAACTACATGAAAGAAAATGGCGTGGAAGTGATAGGTTACAGTCCTATTGGTTCACCCGGCCGTCCGGAACGCGACCGTACGCCCGAAGATACCGTAGATATGGAAGATCCGGCAATTGTTGCTGCCGCCGAACGTTTGGACGTTCATCCAGCCGTTGTATGTCTGAAATGGGCGGTTCAACGCGGTCAGATTACCATACCATTTTCGGTAAAAACGGACAAGATGTTCAACAACTTGAAAGGAATTACCGAAGGTCCGTTAACCGCCGAAGAAATGGATGCAATTTCGAAAAACGACAAAGGATGCCGTCTGATCAAAGGGCAGGTCTTCCTTTGGGAAGGAGCCAAAGGTTGGGAAGATCTTTGGGATTTGAACGGCGAAATAACCGCATAATTTTTCTCAAAAAATTCTGAGTTTGAATTTCTTCAAACTCAGAATTCATTTTTTTACCTTAGAATAAATATGTAATGAAAAATCAAACTATCAAACTACTTCATTTGTGTATCTTGTCTGTTTTGACTATTTCGGTAGCAGCTCAGACAGAAAACTTACCTATAGCTCCCGGTAAATTCAAACCTACCGACGAATCTCTTCAACGATATCAATATCCTACATGGTTTCGCGATGCCAAATTTGGTATTTGGGCACATTGGGGACCACAAGCAGTGCCACGGCAGGGCGATTGGTATGCCCGTAATATGTATATCCAACAAGGCGGAAGCTGGGAAACTTCTGCATATGATCACCATCTTAAGACCTATGGACATCCGTCTGTTTTTGGATACAAAGACATTATTCCACTTTGGAAAGCAGAACGTTGGAACCCTGATTCATTGATGAAACTATACAAAAAAGCAGGTGCAAAATACTTTGTCAGTATGGGAACGCACCACGATGATTTCTTTTTGTGGAATTCGAAACTGCATAGCTGGAATTCAGTAAATATGGGGCCTCACAAAGATGTTGTCGGGCTTTGGCAAAAAGCAGCGCAGAAAGAAGGGCTTCGTTTCGGAATCTCAGAACATTTGGCGGCCAGTTACACTTGGTTTCAGACAGCTCACAAAGCAGATAAGACGGGGGATTTGGCAGGTGTTCCTTACGATGGAAATGACCCCAACTATGCAGAATTATATCACGGAAAAGCAGACTCGACGGACACCGGTTGGATGACTAAAAATCCGGTCTGGCAAAAAGAATGGTTTGATAGAATCTCGGAACTGGTTGATATGTACAAGCCTGATTTATTGTATTCCGATTGTGCTTTACCGTTTGGTAATAATGTGGGACGAAGTCTTATTGCCCATTATTACAATGAAGATATGGCTAAAAATAATGGTAGCTTGGAGGCCGTTTACAATTGTAAAGAACCTTCCAAAAGCCGCTTTGTGCAAGATGTGGAACGTGGTGTGATGGATTCTATCAGCCAATTTCCATGGCAAACTGACACGTCCATTGGAGATTGGTTCTATCGCACGGGGCAAAAATATAAAACATCGACTGAAGTTATTCAAATGCTGGTGGATATTGTTAGCAAGAACGGAAACTTGCTGATTAACGTGGTTCAAACTCCTGAAGGTGATTTAGAGCCCGATGTTCTTCAAATTTTGTCTGGAATTGGAACTTGGATTAAAGATAATGGTGATGCGATTTACAGTACCCGTCCGTGGAAAATATATGGAGAAGGTCCTTCAACAACGGGAAAGCAAGAACAAGGACAATTTGGAGGTCTAAAAGATACACGTCCATATCAAGCCGCAGATATTCGATTTACGACTAAAAATGGCACTTTATATGTTTTTTGCATGAATAAGCTGACCGAGGATATTAGAATTAAAGCCTTAAGCAAACTGTCTAAATATACGAATAAAACAATTGCGTCTATTTCAATGCTTGGAAGTAACGAGAAAATTCAATGGGTTCAGGGTAAAGACGCTCTTGTAATCAGAAAACCTGTAAAACTACCTGAATACAACGTTGTCGTATTCAGCGTAAACTTTAAAAAATAATCCTGAATAAATTCGAATGTTAACAAAAACAGTTTCATCCGAATTTACGTTCAATCCAACCAGAAACACGCCTTATTCTGGTTGTTGTTATCTGCTGAAATCACACAAAATTCTAATAAATAATTAAATCTAATATGATAAAAAAATCAGATAAAAACAGTTATTTTCTCCCTTTAATGCTAATTTTCAGCTTGTTTTTCATGTGGGCAATCAGTAGTAATCTACTGCCAACAATGATCCGTCAATTGATGAAAACTTGCGAACTTAATACTTTTCAGGCTTCTTTTACAGAGACTGCATATTGGTTGGCTTACTTTATTTTCCCAATTCCCATAGCTATGTTCATGAAGCGTTATAGCTACAAGTTCGGAATCATTGTTGGATTATTAGTTGCTGCACTTGGGGGCTTGCTCTTCTTCCCTGCAGCAGCCTTGCAGCAATACTGGGCCTACCTCATAATCTTTTTTATTATTGCTACCGGATTCTGTTTCTTAGAAACAGCAGCAAATCCTTATGTAAAAGCATTAGGAGATCATTCGACTGCAACTCGTCGTCTCAATTTGGCACAATCTTTCAACGGACTTGGTGCATTTGTATCGGCTATGTTTTTGAGTAAGCTTGTATTGAGTGGTCAAAATTATACGCGAAGAACTATACCTACTGATTATCCGGGTGGTTGGACTGGTTATATTCAGTTTGAAACAAATTCTATTAAGTTGCCCTATTTGATATTGGCTGTTGTTTTGGGTATTATAGCTGTTATTTTTATGCTATCTAAATTACCAAAGATCAAAGAAGGTAAATTTCAAGAAGGTGAATCGGTTAATAAAAAATTGATTGATTTTAAGGTGTTGAAACGTTCTCATTTCCGAACGGGGGTTATAGCACAATTTTTTTACAACGGGGGTCAAACAGCTATTAATAGCTTGTTTTTGGTTTATTGTTGCACTTATGTTGGATTGAAAGAAAGTACGGCTACCACCTTCTTTGGACTTTACATGCTGGCATTCTTTATCGGCCGTTGGATTGGAACTCTTTTGATGGTGAAATTCAGACCTCAGGATATGTTATTCGTATATTCGATTGTAAATGTAATTTTATGCATTGTAATTATGAATTTTGGGGGAATTATCGGTTTGTATTGTATGTTATGTGTGTCTTTTTTTATGTCTATTATTTATCCAACACAGTTTTCACTTGCTCTGGAAGGTTTGGGCGAAAACACTAAAAGCGGGTCAGCTTTTCTGGTTATGGCTATTATCGGAAATGCTTGCTTACCACAACTTACTGCGTACATTATGCACTTGAACCCACATGTTTATCAATTAGCGTACATTGTTCCGCTTATATGCTTTACTTTCTGTGCTTATTATGGCTGGAGAGGATATAAAATTAAAGATTAATGATTTTATTATAAAGTAGAATTGTGTTTTTGGTAAGTGCGATTTGTAAAATGCATAAAAGTATTTTATAAGTCGCACAACTTTTTTTGAAAAAGCTTGATTCGTCAGTTAGAATAAAAATTCCAAATCAACTCAGTTCGTTCTGCATTTTTTTGTTAGCTTTACAGCCATTTTCAGAGCTAAATTAAAGCAGCGATGATATTAATATCAACAAATATAAACAATTGAATATGTATAATTTAATAATAATTGGCGGTGGTCCTGCTGGCTATGTTGCTGCCGAACGTGCAGGCCATAAAGGCCTTTCGGTTGTGCTTTTTGAAAAAAAGAGCATGGGTGGCGTCTGCTTAAACGAAGGATGTATTCCGACCAAAACCATGCTCTACAGCGCCAAGACATATGAGAACGCATTACACGGCGATAAATACGGCGTGTATGGAGATAATATCCGTTTTGATTATGGAAAAATTGTAGCTCGAAAAAATAAGATTGTTCGTAAGTTGGTCATCGGCGTGGAAACCAAAATGAAATCCAATCAGGTTACTGTTATCAAAGGTGAAGCAATGATTCAGGGTCAAAGCAATGAAGGAATTGAAGTGACTTGCAATGGAGAATCTTACTTCGGAGCAAATTTGCTTATTTGCACCGGTTCAGAGGCATTCGTTCCTCCTATTCCAGGATTGGATGAGAGTGCTGAAGTAATTCTTACAAACAGGGAGATTCTTCAATTAAAAGAACAACCAGCTTCTTTAGTCATAATTGGAGGTGGAGTTATCGGAATGGAGTTTGCCAGTTTGTACAATAGCCTTGGATCAAAAGTTACAGTGATCGAAATGTTGCCGGAAATTCTGGGCAATAATGATTTTGAAATTTCAGCTATGCTTCGCGAAATCTACACTAAAAAAGGCATTGAATTCAACTTGGAAGCCAAAGTGGTAAAAGTAGAAGGGAATAAAGTCTTTTTTGAAAAAGATGGAAAGACCGAGTCGGTAGAAGGTGGCAAAATCTTGGTCAGTGTAGGCCGTCGGGCAGTGACGAAAGGTTTCGGACTAGAAACTCTCAATGTTGAGCTGGACCGTGGTGGAATCAAGGTGGATGAGAAAATGCGTACCAATGTATCCAATGTATTTGCAGCTGGAGATGTTACCGGTTTTTCATTGTTGGCCCATACTGCCAGCCGGGAAGGAGAAGTAGTAGTAAATAACCTGACAGGACGTGAAGATAAAATGCGTTACGATTCTATTCCGGGAGTGGTTTATACAAATCCTGAAGTTGCCGGAGTAGGCGAAACAGAAGAGTCGGCAAAGGGAAAAGGAATTGCTTATAAAGTAGCTAAGCTTCCTATGGCCTATGCAGGGCGGTTTGTTGCCGAAAATGAAGGTGGAAGCGGTTTGTGTAAAATACTTGTTGGTGAAAAATTCGGTGAAGTTATTGGTGTCCATATGCTGGGAAATCCTAGTAGTGAAATTATATACGGAGCTTGCATGGCCATCGAACAAGAAATGACTTTGGCTGAGATGCAGGAGGTTGTATTCCCACACCCAACGGTAAGCGAAATATTTAAAGAAACCATATTTATGTTTTGATCAGGCAATAATGCCAGCATAGCTTGAATAGTACGCAGCAAATAGGTTAGAAAATGATTTTTTCTTCCGAAATATTTCGGAAATTAAAAATAAAACGTATCTTTGCAGCCGCTTAGAGAGAAAAGCGAATTGCAAATTGCGAAAATAGCTCAGTTGGTAGAGCACGACCTTGCCAAGGTCGGGGTCGCGGGTTCGAGTCCCGTTTTTCGCTCAACAAAAAAAATTGAGTTTATCATGCCCGGATGGTGGAATGGTAGACACGAAGGACTTAAAATCCTTTGGCTTCACGGCTGTGCGGGTTCAAGTCCCGCTTCGGGTACACTCAACAAAAAAGAGACATTCTGATTACAGGATGTCTCTTTTTTGTTGAGTGTAAATGGATTTCAGTCAATTATCCTTATCACGTATATTTTCGGCCAGAATTTACCCGTCAGATAAATTTTATTCGTAACAGGATCGTAGGCAATTCCGTTCATTTCCAGCGCCCGGGGAAATCTTCTTTTTGCATCGTACGCCAGCGAACTCAGATCAAGCTGCCCCACAACCTTCCCACTTCTGGGGTCAATTTTTGAAATCGTATTTTTTCCGTAAGTATTGGCATAGATATAACCCTTTATATATTCCAGATCGTTTAACCGATATTTAGCCCAACCATTTTCAGTTACAGAAATGATTTTGGCTGCCAGCAAGGTATCTGGATCTATATACGTCAGCTTATTGGTTCCATCGCTCATGATTAAATATATCCCGTCGGTAGTCAACCCCCACCCTTCTTTTCCCGGAAGTGTAAATTCATTTATTTTTTTAAAGGTCGTTGCATTATAGACAAATCCAATTTTATTTTTATACGTAAGTTGGAATATTTTCCCATTCAAGAATGTAATACCTTCTCCAAAATATTGCGTTTTATCTATTTCTACTTTCGGGAGAAGTTTACCTGTTGCGAGATCGGCAATACCAAAAACGGATTTTGTATGTGGCAAATTACTTACCGCACCAGTACTTTCAAATAAGGTATCATTATCGATAGCAAGCCCCTCGGTATAAGAAGTGGTATCGTGTGGATACGATTTTAGATATTCATAATCGATCCCCGGAATAGGATTGAAACGAAAGCTAATCAGTTTAATTATCTTTCTTGGGATAGATAATAGCCTTTTAAACATATTCTAGGTGATTAGATTTTGTGCCAAACACAATCCTTTTCTGAAACAAATAACCATCTGAATTTACAAACAGACAGAAAGCATTGTGTTATAAGAACGAAATATTAGTCTAAGATGTTTTCGTTGATTAAAAAAAGCGTAATTTATCGAATGAACATTTGGATGCTTTGAGCCGTTAATTTGAATATACTTAATTAAAATTCAGTATGGTTTCAATAACATCCTTTAAAGGCTTACCATTGGACTATGAATCTTTTCTTGCTGAGAAATACGGTTCGTTTATGACTCTCTGTCCGTACATTGAGATATATTATCCAACACACGATATTTATTATTTGCTTGTGTCGGAAGACGATATGCTGATTGATTTGATTGTATTTGGCAACAAAGAAAATTCAACGGTTTGTTTCAACTCGCTTACATCAATAGATCAGTCGACGATTAAAGCCTGCAATCAATATATTTTTGAGAGATTTCCGGTTGTAAAAACAATAAAGATATCGGCAACCTACAATGAGTATCGGCTAACAAAATCGTTTTTAATATCTAAAGCCAATGATTTTGTTATCGATTTGCCATCTACCATGGATGACTTTTATGCAAACCTTGGGAAAAGTACGCGTAAAAATATCCGCAATCGTAATGCAGCATTGACACGAGATTATCCGGAAGTCAGGTTTGTTACAAAGCAGGGGGCTGAGATAGACGAAAACGTAATCGACAAAATCGTTCAATTAAGCTATGACAGGATGAGATCCAAAGGTATAATCCCAGGCAAAAATCACTCCGATACCCATGCCTTCTTTCTGCTTGCACAACGCTACGGATGTGTTACTTACCTGGAAATAGATGGACAGATTGTGGCTGGAAGTATCGCTTACATTGTATCAAAAAAAATATTTTTGTACATGATAGCACACGATAATAACTTCTCAACATACGATGTAGGCTTTTTGTGCAACGCATACACCATTCAGGTTTCGATAGAGAAAGGGCTGAAAACGGCCCATTTTCTGTGGGGTGAAAACGAACATAAAGTAAGACTAATGGCTAAACCTCATCCGTTGTATTCGTATCAGGTTCACAAGGCTTATTCTTTAAATTTTCTACTTAAAAAATGCAAGGCCATGATTTCGCGAGCCATTATCATTATACGACTCTCGAAATACAGTAAACCATTGCGAGATGTTATAAAGTCGTATCGCCGAAAAAGAAATTAGTCGTGAACTAATTCTGAAATACAGATATAAAACACTGAACTAAAGCCAATATAAAGAAGTCATTTCATCCATCCTTTTTCAAGAGACAGACAAAAATGACTTCTCTATCGATTACAATACTCCAAAATATTCTGCCGTACGCACCATTTGCGATACAAACGACATTTCATTATCATACCACGAAACAGTTTTTACCAATTGCTTGTCGCCAGCCGTAATTACTTTGGTTTGCGTAGCATCAAACAACGAACCATAGTTAATTCCGATAACATCGCTCGACACAATCGGATCATCGGTATAGCCATACGATTCGTTGGCAGCTGCCTTCATAACGGTATTAACCTCATCGGTGCTAACCTTATGCTGCAAAATAGTAAACAGCTCAACGACAGAACCCGATTGAACAGGTACGCGCTGTGAAGAACCATCAAGTTTTCCATTCAATTCCGGAATTACCAACCCGATCGCCTTGGCCGCACCGGTAGTATAAGGCACAATGTTCATGGAAGCTGCCCGCGATTTGCGATAATTCACCTTGGGGTCGGGCGTATCCATCAACGGTTGGGAATTGGTATAGGCGTGTATAGTAGTCATTTGTCCGGTAATGATTCCGAAGTTGTCGTTCAGCACTTTTGCCATAGGAGCCAGACAATTGGTAGTGCACGAGGCGCAACTAATCAACCGGTCATCGGGCTGCAGAATATCATGATTTACGTTGTATACAATCGTTTTCACATCTTTGTCTGAAGGAGCTGAGATAATTACTTTTCGTGCACCGGCATCAAAATGTGCAGAGGCCTTTTCTCTCGATTCAAAAATACCTGTACACTCAAGGACCAAGTCAACTTGAAGTTCTGCCCAAGGCAAGTTCTGCGGAATTCGCTCAGCATATACTGCTATGGGGTTGTCGTTCACCACAAGGGCGTTTTCAGTATAATCCACCTCGGCATCGAAAGTTCCCTGAATAGAATCGTATTTAAGCAGATAGGCCAGCATGGACGGCGCACTCAAGTCATTGATAGCAACCACATCAAATTTATCATTCTTTATCATCTCCCGGAAGGCCAGACGTCCTATACGCCCAAACCCATTAATAGCTACTTTAATCATAACACAAACATTTTTAAATTTAATATTACGTTTTATATCCAATATATTCTATTGAAACATTAGCTTCTGTATCCAGAACCACGGATATTTATAACAGCTGCAAACCGGCATAGTTCAGTACTGCAAAAGCCATTCAGCTGCAAACATAAAGCAAAATGGCACTTGCAAAATAAAAATCAGAGTTGTTGAAAAATTATTTGATTTTTGTACCTTTGCAGCATGAACAAAGTAGAAACCATAGAAGAATTTTACAAAACCAAGCTAAACTGGATGCCCGACAATTTGAAAAAGGAATTGGGACATTTCAATGTATTCCGGCTTGACAAGTGTTTGTGCAACTGCAACAAACCGGTACCCTACAGTAGAAAAGACTACTTCAAAATATCTCTATTAAAAGGCAAGAACCTGATTCACTATGCAGACCGTACCGTAGAAAGCGATCGCTACGCGTTGGTATTTTCAAACCCTATGATTCCTTATAAATGGGAAGCACTAGATGAAGATCAATCTGGCTATTTCTGCATCTTCACCGAAGATTTTTTTAGCCAATATGGCTTGTTGAAAGAGTACCCCATGTTTAAACCCGGACAAAACAAAGTATACATCCTCTCCGACGAACAATTGCCCGAAGTTGAAGCCATTTATCTACGCATGTATAATGAACTGAACTCTGATTTCTTGTACAAATACAATGCAATAAGGGGATTAGTCTTCGAATTAATCCACAACGCCATCAAAATGCAGCCGGCCGAAGCCACCTGTTACTCCACCTCAAACGGAGCTACACGTATTGCTTCACTCTTCGCTGAACTACTTGAACGTCAATTTCCAATTGAATCGACATTACAAAGCATGAAACTCCGCTCGCCGATTGATTTTGCCGGGCAACTCTCGGTACATGTCAATCATCTTAACCGCAGTCTGAAAGAAATTACCGGGAAAACCACTTCGCAACTGATCACCGAACGGGTGTCGCAAGAAGCGAGGATATTGCTCCGACACACAAACTGGACCATTTCGGAAGTTGGATACTGTCTGGGCTTCGAGGAATCATCACACTTCATCAATTTCTTCAAGAAAAATTGCAACGAAACACCCAACTCCTTTCGAGGCCGGACGAATGTTTGAATTTCGCAACTTTTTGTTTGAATTTTACAGAACCTGACTGCCTCATTAGTTCTACTTTTGTACCGTTATTCTTGCAAGAGAAAACAACCCAATAAAATCAGGGTTACTCCAAACCCTGTTTTTATTCAATCACTCCTAAAAAACAAAAGCAAATACAGATGAAAGTAGTAGCAATCAACGGAAGTCCTCACAAAGCAGGCAACACCTTCCACGCACTCCAAATGGTAGGTTCCAAATTAAAAGAAAACGGTATCGATTTTGAAATCCTCCACATAGGCAACAAAGCCATACATGGCTGTATCGCCTGCGGCAAATGCGGCAAAACGCGCGACGAGAAATGCGGTATCACAACCGATCCACTTAATGAATGGATCCAGACAATAAAGACTGCCGATGGAATTATCCTTTCATCACCGGTGTATTATTCAGGAGTTTCGGGAACCATGAAAAGCTTTCTGGACCGGTTGTTTTATGTCTCACTGAGCAACGGTAACTTTTTCCGCCACAAAGTAGGTGCAGCCGTGGTAGCCGTTCGTCGCTCAGGAGGTTCTTCCACGCTCGATTCACTCAACCATTACCTTTCTTACTCCGAAATGATGCTTGCTACATCGAGTTACTGGAACATCATCCATGGGTTAACTCAGGGCGAATCGGTACAAGATGGCGAAGGCGTACAAATCATGGAGACACTTGGCGAAAACATGGCCTGGCAATTGAAAATGCGCGAAATGACTAAAGATACACTTCCCGCTCCTGCCAAGACGCCTAAAGTAATGACCAACTTTATTCGATAAAGAACGTTGTAAATAAAGTCTTATCAACAAAAACCATAAAACGAACAATATGAAGTACAATTTATTAGGAAATACCGGACTGAAAGTGTCCGAACTCTGCTTGGGCACCATGACCTTTGGTGGACGTGGCATGTGGACAGCCATTGGAACACTTCCACAAGACGAGGTAAACGAATTGGTAAAACAATCGGTCGATGCCGGCATTAATTTTATCGACACAGCCAATGTGTACAGTGAAGGATTGAGCGAGAAAATGACCGGACAAGCTATCCGCGACCTAGGTTTGAAACGCGACGACCTGATAATTGCCACCAAAGTACGTGGCACTATGGGTGCTGGTCCAAACAATTCAGGACTGACCCGCAAACACATCCTGCAGCAGGCCGACGAAAGCCTTGCCCGCTTAAACATGGACCATATTGACTTGTATCAGATTCATGGTTTTGATCCGATTACTCCGCTCGAAGAAACCCTCGAAGCACTCGATACATTAGTAAAAAACGGAAAGGTACGTTATATCGGCTGCTCCAATCTGGCGGCCTGGCAAATAATGAAAGCATTAGGCATTTCTGCACAACAGCACTTAGCTAAGTTCGCGTCGTTACAAGCCTATTACACCATTGCCGGACGGGACCTGGAACGGGAAGTAGTACCAATGTTATTAGACCAGAAAATGGGATTAATGGTTTGGAGTCCGCTCGCAGGAGGGTTCTTGAGTGGGAAATATACCCGCGAAGCCAGCACGGAAGAAGGCCGCCGCGTGAATTTCGATTTTCCTCCGGTAAATAAAGATAAAGCGTACGACATTATTGATGTGATGCAGGAAATCGCTGTAACCAAAGATATCACCGTCGCACAGGTTGCACTGGCTTGGTTGCTTCATCAATCGGTAGTGACAAGTATAATTATCGGAGCAAAAAAACAAGAACAACTACAGGATAATCTCAAAGCGGTGGACGTAAAATTGACCGCCGACGAACTCGCTGAGCTCGAACTGGTAAGCAAACTAACCGCAGAATATCCCGGCTGGATGATTGAGCGACAGGGAGCCGACCGAAAAGCATAAGCAAACTTACTACATTTTCCCAACCAAGCCTGCTGTAATTAAAGCAACAGGCTTGGTGTTTTTAGCAGCGGTTCCGCTCAAATCATCATTCATAAAAATTCTCAAAACTTTTTTAGAGGCCTTGCACTTACACCCTCAACTGTCATCTCAACCGGATTAATATTTCCAGCAGCATCAAAAGTCATTTTATCAATACAGGTAACCCTGGAATTTCCATCCTTTTCTGTCAACGGGCGGCGGTGATATACAATATACCAATCATCCGTTCCGGGAATATTAATCACCGAATGATGCCCGGCGCCATTGGCTATTTTCGAATCTTGCTGCAGCACCACTCCTATCCTATTAAAAGGACCAAAAGGAGTATCGCCAATCGCATAAGCAACCCTATAATCAGGGCCTGTCCAGCCACCTTCCGACCACATGAAGTAATATTTATTATTCCGACGAAACATAACCGAACCTTCCACATAACCCTTAGGGGTAATTTCTTTATAAGTTATTCCATCGGCAAACGGAACAAAACCGGTAAAATCATTTTTTAGCTTCACAATATTACAATGACCCCAGCCACCATAAATCATATAATATTGCCCATCCACATCTTTATATACAAACTGATCAATTGGTTGAGCACCGTTGTAGAATTTATCCAACAGCGGTTTTCCAAGGTAATCTTTAAACGGACCGTCAGGTTTATTGGCAACACCAATACCGATACCACCAACAGAATTATTATTCTGAATATCATTGGCTGCAAAAAACAAATAATACTTACCATCTTTATGCACTATGGCAGGCGCCCACATGGCCTTCTTCGCCCACTTTATCTGAATGGTATCAATTACATGACTATGCTTGGTCCATGTTATCAAATCTGATGATGAAAATGCATCCATATACACCTGGCTTTCATAGGGGGCAGAATAAGTAGGATAAATCCAATACTGATGATTTATAATTGCAGCCTCCGGATCGGCATACCATCCGGGAAATACAGGATTTCCTGATTTTTGGGCCTGAACAGAATTCAAACTGAACAAAAACACAAACAATCCTGCAAAACCGAGCTCTTTCATGAAGTGCATTTCACCTTGTAACATTCTCATAATCTTGCTATTTATCATGTATTAAATTTTAGCTTATCCTCTCCGTCTTTCCAGCAAGATCATCATCATTAACCCTAACAAAATACGCTCTTCCTCTTCTTTTTCAAATTCAGCCTGCTTTTCAATAATGAATCGTCGCCCAAAGAAAGAAGCTCTCTTTTTTAATTGCACCACGATAGTTCCATCTGGACGTGCCACCGCATAAGCCGGATGAAACAAATAACCTGACAGCAAATTCAGAACAGGCACTTCGCATAACAATGAATCGAAAACTTTCGCCCAGGGATTCACTTCGCGCACAAACAGCACCTTGATTTCCGATTCATCAAATATATCGTAATTTGCTTTCCACAACGAAGCCCAACCCTTACGCGCCACACGACCGACATTTCGGCCCAAGCTATCGGTAAAAGAATAGGAAGCCGAAAAATCAAGCCATTTATTAGCCTTGATAGAATAAATAATCTCCGCACGATCTTCGTTAGAGAATACTTGTACTTCATCTATAAGCTTCATCATTTTCTGACGAACATAAGCCACCGTCTCACCGTTAGCATCTTTCGTCACAAAATCGTTGCTGAGAGTTCCAATCTTAAAAGTAAGATCGAGAGGAAACTGAAGTTGATTCATATTCGTTATTTACTTTACGGTTTAGTGCTTGATATTACATTCAATCATTATCGGAAAATGATCTGACGGATAAGTTTTATCAGAGAATTTGTCCGTGATAACACGGTAATCAGACACATTGAATTTTTTACAGAAAATATAATCTATCCGTTCCGAGACAGGCAAAAATGATTTTGAAACATCATAGTCATTAAACGTACCGATTGAACCTGTTGGACGGATTTTCGCTATCTCGCGCGAATCATCAAAAGCAGCACGTAAGATTTTATACATCTTAGTCGACTTGGGCGAAGTATTCAAGTCGCCCAAGAAAAGAACCGGCGCATCAGCAGCAATAAGTTTTACCCGCTCCACAATAAGTTTAGCACTTTCAACCCTGGCTTTCACACCCATATGATCGAAATGCGTGCAAAAAACATACAATTCCACTTTATTTTGAGTGTCATACAGTTTTGCCCACACGCACATTCGCCGGTAGGCAGCATCCCAACCTTTGCTAATTGTATCCGGAGTTTGCGATAAAAAAAACGAACCTTTCTCTTTTACCTCAAAACGATTCGTTTTAAAGAAAATACCTATTTGCTCTCCCTTGGATCCATCCTGACTATCTCTCCCTTTTCCAAAATAACCGTACTCCGGAATCAATGCCTTTAAATCAGCTTCCTGACTTTTATTCCCCACTTCCTGAACTCCAAAAATGTCAAAATCATGCTGCTTTATAACACGAGCCACATGGGTTTTGCGGTTATCCCATGAACGCGCTGCCGTATCGGCCGCCGTTTGAAGCCGGATATTGTACGTCGCGATATTTAACTTTACCAACCCTTCGGCAACCAACATTTGCGCCGCACCAACTAAAAACATTAAAATTACTCCCAAAATCTTTTTCATATAATATATTATTTTAAAATCTATTCAATTGAAGATTTCACCTTAAGTTGTTCTTCCGACAACTTTCTTATAATTAATCCCGTTATAGTAAAATCTGAAAGCAGACATCAGCAATGGCGTACCCATTGCAACATAGAAAAGTGAAAGATATTCAAGTGGGACAATACCCGTTTTGCGCAAAGTAATGCCCATACTAATCATCAACATCATCATGATATAACTTCGAAAATTGAAAAAAGAAAAAATACAAGGATGCTCCATTTCCACATTCAAGATGCGTTGCGTATGCTTTCGTGAGATTTTGGAAAACAGCAGAACAAAGAAGATTATTCCACCGGCCAGGCTGCAAATAATTTTCAACCAAAGTAACTGAGGAAAGAAGATCAATATGAGAAATCCGCGGGTAAGGAGCATGCCACCTGCAAAGGTCCACACAAACGCTGCCACAAAAAGCAGATACCTTTTAGGAATTCCCGGTTTGAGCATTCTCAGGAACGAGTGATCAACATTCATTTAATTAAAATTTACGACAACAAAAATACATTATTTTTATCGAATTAATCATAAGTTACGACTATTCTTCAGTCAAAAAAGATTAACACAAGAATCTCTTTAGCGCATTTCAGGCACCTTTGTGCAAGTCAGATTTTTTTACTACTTTTGCAGAAAATTTGAAGTATGACATTCGACACCGTTATTATTGGTTATTTCGCCGGCTTTTGCACAGCAATTGCCCAATTTCCGCAAGCGGTGAAAGTGATCAAAACCGGTGACACTCAAAGTATCTCGGTGGGAATGTATTTTATAATGACCTTAGGAATCGCCTCATGGTTTTTTTATGGTGTTCTTTTAAATAATTTACCAATGATTATAGCCAATGGAGTTTGTCTGATTCCATCATTCTATATCATGTTCATCTCAACTCGCAATTTGATTAAATCAAAAAAGCTGTCTTTATGAAACGAATTCAGATTATCAACGGACCAAACCTAAATTTGTTAGGAAAACGTGAACCGACTGTATACGGTAATCAAACTTTCGAAGATTATTTTCAAGAACTTAAATCTCTTTTCCCTGAAGTCACGTTAGAGTACTTTCAGTCAAATACGGAAGGGATTCTTATTGATAAAATTCATGAAACCGGTTTTTCATTCGATGGAATTATCCTGAACGCAGGAGCTTACACTCACACTTCCATAGCTATTGCCGATGCTATCCGCTCAGTGACTACACCGGTAATTGAAGTGCATATCTCTAATGTTTTTAAACGCGAAGAATATCGCCACCATTCATTCCTTTCTGAAGCTTGCAAGGGTTGTATTGTTGGTTTTGGAATGGACTCGTATCGACTGGCTGTCGATTCCATATTACATTTCTGATCAATTTTCGTTAGAACGTTTATCAGATCTAACTCCAAATTAGTTTTTTAAAGAATATAAAAAATAAAATTATGTCTAAATCGACCAAAATTGTAGCAACGATCAGTGACCTGCGTTGCGAAGTAGACTTTCTTAGTCAGCTTTACGCTGAAGGTATTAACGTAGTTCGTATGAATTCGGCTCACTTGCAGCGCGAAGGATTCGAAAGAATTGTAAACAACACGCGTGCCGTTAGCAAAAACATAGCTATCCTGATGGATACTAAAGGTCCTGAAATTCGTACCACCAAAGTGGAAAACGATTCAATTGACTTAGAAGCCGGCAATGTAGTTAAAGTCGTAGGAAATCCAGATCAACTTTCTACAAAAGAATGCATCGCTGTAAATTACCCATTCTTCGTACGCGATTTGAACGTTGGCGACAGCATCCTGTTCGACGATGGTGAAATTGAAATGAACGTAGACACAAAAACAGATGATTATTTGGTTTGTACCGTACAAAATAACGGTAACCTTGGAAGTCGCAAGAGCGTGAACGTACCAGGCGTGCGTATCAACTTGCCTTCATTGACCGAAAAGGACCGTGGCAACATTTTGTTAGCTATCGAATTAGAGCTTGACTTCATTGCTCACTCTTTCGTTCGGAACAAAGAAGATTTATTAGAAATCCAAGAAATACTGGATGCTCATAAAAGCGACATCAAAATTATCTCAAAAATTGAAAACCAAGAAGGTGTTGACAATATCGACGAGATTCTTCAATATACTTACGGCGTAATGATTGCACGTGGTGACCTTGGTATCGAGGTAGCCCAAGAAAAAATCCCTGGAATTCAACGTCGCTTGATCCGCAAATGCGTTCAGGCAAAAAAACCAGTGATTGTTGCAACTCAAATGCTTCACACTATGATCAAAAACCCACGCCCAACACGTGCTGAGGTTACTGATATTGCCAACGCAATTTACTATCGCACTGATGCATTAATGCTTAGCGGTGAAACTGCATATGGTAAATACCCAGTTGAAGCTGTTCGTACCATGGCTACTATTGCTAAAGAAGCTGAAAAAACTAAAATGTCAGAAAATGATATTCCAATCGATATCGACACAAACGACCTGACTTCTTTCCTTTCAAACGCAGCTGTAGAAACCAGTACCAAACTTGGCACCAAGGCGATTATTACCGATACATACACAGGCCGCACAACCCGCTACTTAGCAGCTTACCGCGGTGAAGCACCGGTATTCTCTATCTGTTATCACGAGCGCATGGTACGTCAATTGGCTCTTTCTTACGGTGTATTCCCAATGTATCAACTTGACGAAACCAAGAACACTCAGCAATACATCCTTACTGCTTTGAAACATCTGGTAGACAAAGGATTGATCAAAGAAGAAGATTCAGTTTGTTACCTAAGCGGAAGCTACGGAATGGGACTGGGAACTACTTTCCTTGAAGTAAACAAGGTGAGCACTATCTTTGAATCTAGAGCAAAATACTTATTGCCAAACTTTTGATTTTTTTTACATAAAACAAAAAAGGCGTTCGAAATCGAACGCCTTTTTTGTTTTATTAACCGTATTACACTACTAATGGATTAAACTTTTCTATCTAACATTTGTCTAACCAAGCATTAAACAGACGTTAGTTTAGTCACAATATATTAAAAGTATTTTTAGGTATGAAAAAGATTGTTCTTATTTTTCTTGTCTCGATGTTGAATCTCCCACTTATAGCTGCCGTAGGTATTAAAGGTACGGTGGTGGATGCAGGAGATCAATCTCCACTTGATTTTGTAAATATTGCTTTATTTAAGCAAGGTTCCAAAACGCCAATTGCTGGTGCTGCCACCGACAACAATGGCGTATTCAATATTCCTTCAGTAACCAACGGCAAATATACTCTGCGGATCAGCTATGTAGGCTTTACCACTATCAATCAGCAAGTAGAGGTTGCCGGAAAACCGGTAAATTTAGGTACTATTAAAATGGTGTCAGATAGCAAAAAATTAGGTGAAGTAGAAGTTGTAGGCCAAGGTTCACAAATGCGTTTTGATATTGATAAGAAAGTATTTTCTGTCGATCAGAACATTGCTGCAGCAGGTGGTTCTGCATCAGATGTGTTAAAAAATATTCCCTCGGTTACAGTTGATAACGACGGAAACGTGGCACTTAGAAAAGATGGCAATGTGGAAGTGTGGATTAATGGGAAAGCATCTGGTTTGACCGCCGATAACCGCGCCCAGGTATTACAACAATTGCCGGCCGAAAGCATAGAATCAGTAGAGATCATGACAAATCCATCAGCCAAATTCAGCCCGGAAGGTTCTGCCGGAATTATCAACATTGTAATGAAACAGCAACATAAAGCCGGTTATTACGGAAGCGTTTCAGCGGGAGTTACCGTCCCTGACAATGGTAAATTGGGCAAGAACTTAGGTGCCAGTATTAATTATAGCAGCAGTAAATTTGATGCTTATATCAATCTGGGTTATCGGGCCATGTCATTTCAAGGTGGTGGAAAAACAAACCGAAGAAGCTGGACCGGGGCCGACACTACTTTACTTAATCAAAACAACACAATGAATACCTCGTTTTCCGGCTTATTTATGCGCGCTGGCATTGATTATCATTTAGACAAAAAAAATACATTAGGCCTTTCCGGATTTGGAATGGCTGGAAGTGGCAAACAAAACACAAATACTCAATATCTGTTGACAAATATACTGACTAATCCTGCCACAATTTTAAGAGACTATAGCCAGATAAACACCGGAACCGGCACACGTCCCAGTCTAAATTTGAATATGGATTACAAACATGATTTCGATAAAAAGGGATCAAATTTAATGGCAACTTTATCTTATTCAAAGCACAACAGAGGTGGAGATAATAACTATCTTCAAAAAAACTCGCAGGACGTTCCGACATCCGACATCACTCAGAGTACCGATAGCAAGAACACCGAATGGGATTTCAAAGTAGATTACACCAATAAATTGACCGAAAACAGCAAACTGGAAGCAGGTTGGGAAAGTACTATAAGCGACAGAATAAGTTCAACCTCTGGAGTAAATAATCTTTCATTAAGTTCACTCGCCATGCCTGCTGATATCCCCAGCTATTACGACAACTTTAATTACAAAGAACAAATTCATGCCGGGTATTTGACTTACGGAAACAAAATTGGCAAATTTTCATATCAACTCGGACTACGTGCAGAGTCGCTGATTAAAGAATCGACAAACACAAATAAAATTGGCAACACTGAAACTGATACCGTACAGGTGATTCCATCAAAATCATTCTTCCATGTTTTCCCTAGCTTTTACTTATCATACAACTTACCAAACAACAACGAGTTGCAATTTAATTACACGAATCGTGTAAATCGGCCACGTGGACAACAGATTAATCCATTTAAAAATTTCTCAGATTCAACTAATATTTCTTACGGAAATCCGGACTTGAAACCACAATATTCATCTTCGCTCGAGTTGAATTACATTAAAAGCTGGGATTCTCAATCGTTATCTACATCAATCTATTACCATAATACGAGCGATGTAATCCAGAACGTACGATTCCTGCACGACGGAGTTATGGAAAGTACGTTTGCCAATGTTACCAAATCGCAAAATGCGGGATTGGAACTAATTGCTAAAAACCGGCTTTTCAGAGTTTTGAGTCTGACTTCTTCATTCAATCTGTACTACAGCAAATTAGACTCATCAAATTATGTCAACCCTTACAACTCTTCACTAAAAATCGCAATTCCCGGACAAAGCAATGTTTCATGGAGCGCTAACATACTTGCCAACTTCATGCTGAGCAAAACTTTCTCCGGCCAGATTACTGCCCAATACGAATCTCCGCAATTAATTGCCCAGGGAACACAAAATGCAAAATTCACAATGGATTTGGGAGTACGCAAAACGTTCTTAGACAGAAACCTTAGTCTTAGCTTGAATGTAAGGGATTTGCTCAATTCAGACCGTAATAAATCAACAACATCAGGAAGTGGATTTTATCAAAATTCCTCTACTTATTTTCACGGACGAATGTACGGGGTGACGTTAAGCTACAATTTCGGGAATATGAAACCTAAAATGAACGAGATGAAGAAAAAAGAGGCGTCGCCAGATACTAACATGAACATGAATGGCGGCGAGTAACTGAAATTTCAATTAGTTTTTTGAGGGATTTCCCGCAGATATGAGCCTTAAGCAAACTCTAACTGCGGGAAATTTTATTTTCTACGCCTAAATTCCGCACAAATCAAGGCAGTGGCCACACCGACATTAAGCGATTCAGAAGTAATTTGACCTTCAGGATAGTTTGGAATCAGCAATCTCTGGGTAACAAGCTTTTCAATTTCATCGGAAATTCCATTTCCCTCATTCCCCATCACGATAATACCTCGTGAAGTCAACGATTTTTCATAAATATTATCACCATCCATAAAAGTGCCATAAATAGGCAGTTTGCCGGCTACTGCTTGAAGAAATTCCGACAAATTTACCGTATGTACCCGAACCCTTGCCAGTGCTCCCATAGTTGCTTGCACGGTTTTTGCATTAAAAGCATCGGCAGAATGTCCGGAACAAAAAATATTAGTAATACCAAACCAGTCGGCTATACGAATGATAGTTCCTAAATTACCCGGATCCTGAATATCATCCAATGCCAAACTTAAAGTATGGTTTAATTCTTCAACATTCCAAGTATAATTTGGTTTAGAAAAAACAGCAAGAACACCTTGAGGATTTTTAAGGTTGGATATTTTATTGAATTCACTACTATCGATTTCAATTATGTCATCAGCCTTGAGTTGGTCATGTTCAATCAACCATTCAGGAGTAGCAGCCAATATGGAACAATGAAAAGTTTCAGCTAAATCGAGGATCAATTTAGTTCCTTCGGCAACAAAGAGTCCGGTTTCATCACGAAACTTCTTTTGAGAAAGACTGTTGATCAGCTTTATTTTATTTTTTGAAATCACTATCTTCTTATTTGTTGTAAACCCAAAAGGCATATTACACTAGCAATGTTTACACAATTATCTTCAACAGCATTTGGATCGCATTGCGTGTAAATCATGTTGAGCATTAAAAACGCTCTGGACTAAAAAAATTTAATGATACAAAGCTAACAAAGAAAACTTTAAAAAGCTATATTTGCAAAACATTTTAATTCTTTTTTCCTCTTGATTATGAAGATGCGGTTTTTATATCTCCCGGTTTTACTTGTTCTGCTGCTCACAGCGTGCAATACAACCAAATATGTACCCGATGGAGAATACTTGCTAAACAAGTATTCAATTAAAACCGATAATAAAGAAATTAAAAGTCGTGAACTCAAAGAATATCTCCGGCAAACGCCCAATGCCGGCATCTTTGGAAAATTCCGTTTGCAACTAGGAGTCTACAATTTGTCTGGAAGAGACACAAGCAAATGGATCAATAGAACACTTAAGCGAATTGGAGATCCGCCGGTTATATACAGCTCATCACTTACATCACTCTCAGCCCAACAAATTCAACGTGTATTGGAAAACAAAGGTTATGTCAATGCCAAGGTACAAAGCAAAGTGGTATTTAAAGGGAAAAAAGCAAATGTAAAATACATTATCAACTCAAATAAGCCTTATAAATTAAATCAATATAACGTCAACTTAAATAATGGAGTATTATCCCGTATCGCCTCAGACTCTACCAAATCTCTGATTCAGCGCAATATGTTATTCAATGTTGATATATTCAATGCCGAAAGGCAGCGCATTGCCAGCCACATCCGCCAGTTGGGATACTATAATTTCAATAAAGAATTTTTAAACTATTCGGCCGACAGCACACTAAATAATCATAAAGTAGATGTTACGTTAGAAATGAGTGAAAACTTGAAACATGCCAGCGATTCAACCGACAAGGTCATTTTCAAAAAGTTTAATATCCGCAAAGTTATTTTCTATACTAATACCGACGCTAATGCGACTTCAGACCTGGTCAATAAAGTTGAAATGGACACGACTCAGTCTCGTGGTTTTATTTTGATATCTCCTAAAAAACGAATACTAAAACTGGATGCTTTGGTGCAAAACACGTTTATTAATCCGAACAGTTTATACAGCGACGATGCCGTCGAAAGGACATATTCATCATTAAATTCACTCGGGCCAATTAAATATACAAATATTAGCTTCAAAGAGGTTGAAAACAATCAATTGGACTGCTACATTGTTATTATCCCGTCAAAAACGGTTTCACTTTCTACAGAACTCGAAGCAACTTATTCGGCAGGCTATTGGGGAGTGGGTGGAAATATAAACACAGTGAATCGAAACGCATTTAAAGGAGGAGAAACTTTATCAATGTTGGTTCGGGGCGCATTCGAAAAGCAGGAAGCCATTTGGGCTCAGGAATATGGAGTTCAGGTCGGACTGAAATTTCCTCGTTTTATGCTTCCTGTAGGGAGTTACGACTTTAAAAGAAATATGCACGCCAACACAGAATTTACCAGTGCATTTAGCTATCAGGATCGCCCAGGCGAATTTACAACAACCAATGCAGGAGCAGGAATAAATTATTCGTGGAACAGGAAACAATTCCGGCATACTATCCAGCTACTCAATTTAAGCTACGTACAAATTCACACTGAGCAGGCTTTCAGGGATAGTTTTCTAAACCCGATAAAACCACGATTTAACCCATACAATTACAATAATCACCTGATAATGAGCATGGGCTACATGGGCACGTATACCTCATTTAACGCAAACAGACCATTGCAAGATTATACAACAGTTCGTTACAGTGTTGAAACAGCAGGAAACGTACTATATGGTTTAAGTAACCTGTTAGGCAACAAAAAGGTAGGTAGTTCGTACGAATTTTTCAACGTAAGTTATTCTCAATATGCAAAAACAGAATTAAATCTGACCTTTCATCAAATATTCGATAAGGACAACCGATTAGTTTATCATATTGGCACAGGAGTGGGTATTCCATATGGAAACGCAGATGTTATTCCATATGAAAAAAGGTTTTTCAGTGGAGGTGCTAACAGTGTGAGAGGCTGGGGCGAAAGCATGTTGGGTCCTGGCACTTACAATAGAATTAGTGGCTCTTCCAGAGACTTCAACCAAGTGGGTGATATAAAGCTCGATATGAATATTGAATATAGGGGCAAAATGTTTTGGTTGGTAGAAGGAGCACTTTTTGCCGATGCTGGAAATATCTGGACAATAAAAAACTACGACACCCAACAAGGAGGGACATTCAAATTCAACACTTTTGCAAACCAGATTGCTCTGGCTTACGGAGCCGGACTCAGACTTGACCTTTCTTTCGTTATTATCAGACTTGATATTGGAGCCAAGTTATTTGATCCAACAGCAATTAGTGATCGGTGGCGGACTAAACCTGGTTGGAACGATTTAGCCTGGCATTTTGGGATTGGCTATCCATTCTGATAATTGCCCGGATATTTGAGCGATTTTTATTGTTTGCCTTCTGCTTTTGCCAGTTTTTTGGCTTGAATTTGAGCTTGCTTCTCTGCTTTTTTATCTCCTAGCAAGTCATAGGTCAATCGATGGTAAGACGTTGTGCCTAGCTTTCTGATGGCAGCTCTGTGTTTAACCGTTGGGTAAGCTTTATTTTTGTCCCAATCATAACCGGGATACTCTGCATGAAGCTGTTGCATAATCTCGTCCCGATGCGTTTTAGCGAGTACAGAAGCTGCGGCAATGGAAAGGTATTTACTATCACCTTTTACAATTGTTTGATGGGAAATTCCTGAATAGGGTTTGAATTTATTCCCATCCACAATGATGAATTCCGGACGAACGGAAAGTTTATCAATAGCGCGATGCATAGCAAGAATAGAGGCATTTAGGATATTGATTTCATCAATCTCAACATTATCTACTACAGCCACAGCCCAGGCTAATGCCTCTTTTTCAATTACAGGTCTTAGCAAGTCACGCTCTTGTTCGGAGAGTTGTTTGGAATCGTTGAGCAGCGGGCAATAAAAATCTACAGGCAGAATAACAGCAGCGGCTACTACAGGACCTGCCAAACATCCACGTCCGGCTTCATCACAACCACATTCTAAAACAAAAGAGGAAAAATTCCCTTTGAGACTTTTTTTCGGTTCCGCCAAACCGGGTTCAATATTATTGTTTACCATTCTTACTTTCATCGTAATTTGAACGCTCCTTATGATCAACGGGTTTTGTAATCTTGGCTTCTTCCCACAATGCCGGAGCAAGATTCATTAATGGTTTATACCCAACGGATTCCATTTTTGTCTTTGACTTTATAAACGTAAACTTTGTATCCAAAGCATCAAATACATTGAGCAATACACTTACTATCAAAGCGTATTTTAGTGCTGCAAACACTCCTCCTAAAAATTTGTTTAAGCCACCCAAAGCAATGGAATCAAACATTTTGTCGAGCATTTTAGCTGCAAAAAGCAAGGCTATAGCAATGGCAATAAACAAGATTAGATAAGCAAGTGGCAAGGCTGTCTTAGCCGAAAAACTGAGTTTATGAATCAAAAAGCCTGAAACAACAGGAGCTAAGAGCTTAGCTCCGTAAATACCCAGGACGATGGCCGCTAAAGAGGCAAGCTCTTTTATAAGTCCTTTAAACAAGCCAAAAACAAATCCCAAAACGATTGGAACTAACAGAATAAGATCTAAGGTATTCATATTTCAAGTTGATTTAGTGCAAAGATAAGTAAAAAGAGTGAAATAAAATTTCTTCTTAATTTCAGGCAAATCAATAAATTCAATTGTTTGATTACAACCAAGGTAAGAATATCTTGCAAACAAAAAATGATATTTATTATTATTTATCTGTATATTTGCACTTTATATCCGGTTCGACATTTAGATTGGAAACTTAGACGATTGAAGAAGTATTTCGAAAACATTTTGGCACAGATATTGGATAGAACTGAACAACGGATATAAAGCTTTACACTTTTATATCGATAAAAAAGATATAATCACCGACAAAATTTAGGATTATGAAAACAAAATTAGCAAGCCTGTTAGTGGTACTGGTATTCACTGCCACTCAATGTTTGGCACAAAAAAGAATTACGGTTGAAGCTCAAAACGATGATATTAGCAATAATCTTGATTTAAAAGCTGTATCCACTGTATTTGGAGAATCTAAAAACCTGGAAGACTTTGAACGAAGATTAAATGACTACGACAGTGGCATTTCAAATCTGGACTTAAATAATGACGGTCAGGTTGATTACTTGCGTGTGATTGAAAAAAACGAAAATAATGTTCACGTAGTTGTCATTCAGGCAGTTTTAGATAAAGACGTTTATCAAGATGTAGCATCAATTATTGTTGAAAGAGACCGTGATAGCAATACAACAGTTCAAGTAATTGGAGACCCCTATTTGTACGGTGACAACTATATTATCGAACCGGCTTATGTTTACACTCCTTCCATTTTCTCATTCTTTTGGGGCCTGAACTATTTTAGCTGGCATTCACCTTATTACTGGGGATATTATCCCACTTATTACCGCCACCGCCCTCCATGTGAAATAAACATTTATATGTCGAATGTGTACTCGCATGTCAATCATAATCAACGCTACTATTACACAAGCAGTATCAGGGACAGTCGGGCAGCAGCCATTCGGAATTCGATCAGAAGAAATGATTATGCAGTCAGATATCCTGACAGGACTTTTAGCAACAGGAACGCGAATGTACGCAACAAACGGGATTTTGAATTCAGCCGCAGTGGAGTAATGAGAAGCAACCAATCACGGGTTTATGATGGAAATTCTGCCGGATCGAGAAATGTTAGATCCTATGATAATAATGGTTCAAGAAGTATTCAACAGAACGGAAATAACTCCGGTTGGAATCAGCGGAACTCAGGACAACGCACCTACAGCCCTTCTTACGACGGACGAAGCAACACAAACCAAACACGTACCTATACTCCTCAATACAATACAGGAAATAATAATAACAATAATATTCAACGAAATAATTCGTATCAACCACGTCAAAATACTGACAATGGCTACCGGAATAATGCACCTCGTGAAAACACAAGAAGCAACACACAAATGAGCCAACCTGCTCCTGCTGTTCAACGGTCGAATGACAATAACACCCGTAGAAGCGAACCAAGACCGGAAAACAGAAGTGAAAGCCGTTCGTCAAGCAATGAATCAAACAGAAGATAAGATAAAGGTGTAATTAAGACAAAAGTTTAGTAACCAATTAATCGTCGGGAGAATTCCTGACGATTTTTTTATTCAAAAACCCGGCAGTAAACTAATATTTTATCTACATTTGCAAAAGCTGCTATCACAATTCTAAAATTAAAAGATTATGTCCATTCCAACTACCAGAGACAAGAAGCCTGCGAATATTTCAATCAATACTGATAAGTGTACCGGTTGTGGGCTTTGCGTTGATGTTTGTAAAGATTTTGGGTTGGAAATAGTCGATCACAAAGTGGCCATATCAGATAAACCAATCTTCGGCTGCATAGCTTGCGGACATTGCATGATGGTTTGTCCCACCGATGTAATTGCCATTGAAGGACGGACTTTAGCACCGGTTCAATTATTCAATTTACCGGATAAAAGTACAGTTCCAAGCTACGAAAGCCTGCTGGCCATGCTTTATCGAAGACGCAGTGTCCGGGAGTTTAAAGACAAACCGGTAGAAAAAGAAAAGATAAACCAAATTCTGGAGGCTGCTCAAACAGCACCTATGGGTTTACCCCCATCGGACGTACATGTGGTGGTATTGGAAAACAAAGTACAGGTACATGCTTTCGCATCAGATTTTTCGAACTACCTGAGCAGCATTCGTTGGATGACCTCCAACTGGTTTATGGCTTTGATACGCCCATTTTTGGGAAAAGCAAACGACGAAATGATGCACAGTTTTGTGAAACCGGTATTCAACAACTTTGTGGATAGCATGAACAAAGGTCACAACTGGATAAATTACGATGCACCGTTGGCTATGTATTTCTATGGTTCACCTTATTCTGATCCAGCCGATCCAATCATAGCAGCTACGTATGCCATGCTCGCGGGTGAATCGCTTGGACTCGGGACTTGCATGCTTGGAGCTATTCATCCATTCATTCAGAATGGGAAAAAGGCCCGGTTATTTCGAGAAAAATGGGGAATTAAATACCAGTCGCGCGAAGGATTGGTTGTTATTTTCGGCTATGCCGATGTTCATTACAGCCAAGGAGTAAAACGAACTTTTGCGGATATACACCGGGTGAGTTGACAATGGACAATGAACAGTTATCAATTATCAGTTAACGATTTGTTAAGGAGCTGTAATAAATGTTCACTACTCACTGACGGCTGTTCACAGAATAAAGGTATTCCTGTTCCGTTTGCCCCGGAGTGGGAACAAGTTCGGCTTTGCAAAGGCAATTCAATGCATTCAGATCCATGATACTTGAATAGCCTGAGCGGCAAATAATCTTTTTCGCACCCAATAATACAGCTACCATTTCCGGGTCGGAAAGGTGCGAAACTAACGTCACATTTCCCCTGCGTTTTTCGGAGAATCCGGTTTGCGGCTGACCACACACGATCAAAGTCTTTTCCGATCGCTCCCGGTATTTCAGCAATAAATTATCCTCGAAAATAGTACGCTGCGGTTCAACACCTGAGATTACCGCCACCACATCGTAAGTCATGTCCGGTTTTGTATTTTCCATTCCCTGAAAGCGGGAAAGCGGCCCGATAAACTTAGCGTGTCTGGGCAACGGATATTTGTGCGACAAGTCGCCCGACAGGCCACCATTTTCTGCAACATCCGGAATCCAGCATTCAGCGTAACGATTGATAAACCAGCCGTGAATGTGATGAACCAACGGTTCGAGAAACTTTAGGCCCTGAGGCATTTTTACCATCAGCTGATGGGTTATATAAATGGAGTGAACATGCTTGTTCCACATTCCGAAACGATTGTCGGAAATGATCTGATCGAAATGTTCGGACAAAAGCATATCTCTCAGCCAGAAATGTTCGCGGATTATTCCCGTGATGATATTAGGAAAGTTGAATAGCATCGCTCCAACCTGCGACTTCCCCGCGGCATAATAAACTGAATACGATGGCAAATGGACAAATCGAAGGTATGGAAATTCCTGACGAAGAAATTCAAGCGGAAAGCCATCTGCAGCCACTACCGGTTCATGCCCTTCAGCCAATAGTTGCCGGATAACCGGCACACAACGGGTGGCATGGCCTAAGCCCCAATTCAACGGACAAATAAGGATTTTACCCCTAGCCCCTAAAGGGGGATTCACCCCTAACCCCTGAAGGAGAACTACATTACTTCCGTCAGATATGTTCTTATCGTTGTTCATCTAAATATAAAACAAACAGTTCTAATTTTGCTCCCCTTCAGTGGTTAGGGGTTCTTATCAGCCTGCAACCGAAACATCAAACCCTCTGGCTTTTACTTTTTCGGCAATAGCATTCAACTCTTCAACGGTTACTTTTTGCAATGTTTGAGTAGGTGCTTCGCGATCGAGGGAATAGATCATCACTTGTTGCGGCTGTATTTCGGCCAAAGCATTGAGCCAGGCTTCAATTTCCTCACCGGTCGTATTATCAATCGTTTCACCGTTTACTTCGCCACGCAGAAACATGGTTTGGATAATCAAGCGCCCTTCAAATTTTTTCAGATGTTCGATAAACCAGGCCACATTGATGTGTTTTCCCACCGGCTGATCCATCAGTTTCATGGTACGGTCGATAGCCGAATCAAACTTGAGGATATTGTTATCCACTTTATTCAGTGCCGCAAAAACATGCGGTTTGTGAATGCGGGTAGAGTTGGACAACACACTTACTTTGGCCGTGTGGCAATACTGGTTTCGCAATTCAATAGTATCGTCGATAATACCTTCGAACTCTGCATGAAGCGTAGGTTCTCCATTCCCGGCAAAAGTGATTACATCCGGAATTTGTCCTTCGGCAGACATTTCCTGTAGCTTTGCTTCCAGGGTTTCGCGCACTTGCTTACGGGTTGGAATGGGCGATTCCTGCATGGTGGTGTTGAAACCACATTCGCAATAAATGCAGTTGAACGAACAGATTTTAGCGTCTATCGGCAGCAGGTTTACACCCAGTGAAAGTCCCAGCCGGCGGCTTTGGATAGGTCCGAAAATTATTTGGTCGAATAGAATCATAAGCCCCTTTAATTCCCCCAAAGAGGGGAAGATTAGTTAGTTTTATTTATAAATATTTTGTTGCTTCTTTTCTTTCTCCTCCCCTTCGGGGAGGTCGGGTGGGGGCTATAATTTGATTATTATCCGTTCGCCCAACGTTTTCGAAAGTTGCTTCTTTACCACTTCCAGCTGGCTCATTTCCAGCATAAGTTCATCCAACAGTTTGTTGTTTTTGGCATCATTGGCAGCTTTCATTTGCAGAAGTTTTTGTTTTATCATGTCTAGGATAATAATATTCTTGAACTCAAAAACAACCCGTGGCACCAAGTCGATAAAGCGTTCGGCATCGGTTTCTATCCGTTTTATCTTGGAATGAACCTTGCTGAGGGTGTATTTCTCAGTCACCAGGTCGGCCGTGAGCATACTTATCTTCCCGTTCTGATGATACAGGAAAAATCGTTCGGCACTAAAGTTTTCCTGCTTATGCTGTATTTTGTATTCTTCGAGCATCAGGGCATGAACCGGGTTTTCAAACACAAGGTTATCCCGTTCCAGTTCTTCCAATATATAATCGCCCACAGTTACCGGCTGTTGTTTTTCCTCGTCGGCATAAAAGAAAACGGCTTCACCATGCTTAACAAGCACCTGCAAGATATTTCGTTCCTGGTCTTCGAATCTTGAAGTAACAACCACGGATTGATCCGAAAAAAACTCATCGGGCGAAGGCATATCGGGCGCATCGTTGGGGCGGCGAATGGCAATTTTTTCCTGCTCGGCATTCTTCAGTTTGTTGATTTCGTAGTAAAGCATTTGCTCTTCCACGTTGAGCAACGTGCTACACTCCTTGACGTATTCGCCCCGGATAGCCGTGTTGGGGATTATAGCTATGCTTCGCACAATGTCCAGCACCAGCCCGGCACGTTTCACGGGGTCCTTTCCGGCGTCGGCCAACAGCAGGTTTGTTTTGAAACGGATAAAGTCGGAAGCGTTGCGCTCCACATATTCGATAAAGTCGGAAGCATTCGTTTTGCGGGCAAACGAATCGGGGTCGTCGCCATCGGGTAGCAACAACACTTTTATGTTGAGTCCTTCCTCAAGTAAAAGATCGATACCCCGGATGGAAGCTTTGATACCGGCCGCATCGCCGTCGTAAATAACCGTTACGTTTTCGGTGAAACGGTGAATGAGGCGGATCTGACCCGGCGTAAGCGACGTTCCGGACGAAGCCACCACGTTTTCGATCCCGCTTTGGTGCATCGAGATCACATCGGTGTACCCTTCCACCAGGAAGCACCGGTCTTGCTTGACGATAGCCTGCTTGGCAAAGTAGATGCCGTACAGTTCATTGCTCTTGTGGTAGATTTCCGATTCGGGCGAGTTGACGTACTTCGCCATCTTGTCGTCCTTCTTGAGGATACGACCACCAAACGCCACCACTTTGCCGGAGAGCGAATGCACGGGAAACATGACGCGACCGCGGAAACGGTCGGCCAGGTAATTGTTGTCGCCTTCGAGCGTAAGCCCGGTTTTGACGAGGTATTCTTTGTTGTACCCGGCTTTGATGGCAGCCTGGGTAAATGCGTCGCGCGCCTCCAGGCTGTAGCCGAGTTGGAATTTTTGGATGATGTCGTCGCGGAAACCCCGCTCGCGGAAATAGCTGAGCCCGATGGATTTTCCGTCGATATGATTGTGCAACGTGTGGGTGAAATGTTTTTGGGCAAAATCGTTGACCAGGAACATGGATTCGCGGTCGTTGCGCACGGCCATTTCCTCGGGGCTAAGCTCGCGCTCCTGCACTTCGATATGATACTTGCGGGCCAGGTATTTGAGCGCATCATAATAATTAATCTGCTCGTGCTCCATGATGAAGTGCACCGAGTTGCCCCCTTTGCCGCAACCGAAACATTTGAAAATGCCCTTGGCCGGCGACACGATAAACGAAGGTGTTTTCTCGCCATGAAACGGACACAAACCGAGCAAGTTGACCCCGCGTTTTTTCAGGGTAACAAAATCGCCCACCACATCCTGTATCTGGGCGGCGTCGGTTATTCGGTCTATGGTGGGTTGGTCAATCATTTTTAGTTACAAGTTACAAGTTACGAGTTATAAGTCTGAAAAATAGCAGGCAGAAACAAGTAAACATGAGCAAAAATCAGAATACAAAATTACGGTTTTTATTCAACAAAACGGGTAAGGGGTGGAATTAAATATGGGGCTGGTCTTCTTTATTTCCAACCCAAGGCGTTGTCCTCTCAGGACGTTACCTTTGCTGCTGAATTCAAAATCATAAATTATTCTTAACGATATAATATCGTTAAGAGTAATGCTTTCCCATAGCCCCAGGCAACAAAGTAGGGTAAGAAAATTGTGTGACAGGAATCGATATTAAAGAAATAATACGTATGTTTGCATAACAACACGACTGTGAAAGAATATTTAATCATTTTTTATTCAACATATTGCTTCGTCCGAAAAGAAACTAACCAATTCGCCGGAGTTATTTACCTAAAAGAAACAGAACAATGAAAACAATCAAGTATTTAGTAGCAATTGCCTTAGTAGCCTGCAGTTCCGTCGCCTCGCTGAAAGCGCAGGATGAGATCACCAACATTTTCAAAGCGGGCCTTACCGATTTAAACACAGTGGCCAACGGCTATCTGAAACCGGCCGGCAACAGCCTGGCTGCAGGACTGGGTTCGAACTGGTACAACACGGCAGCCGTGCATAAAACCTGGGGGTTCGACCTCACCATCGGTGGTAGTGTGGTGATGGCTCCGCAGTCGGAACACATGTTTGACATTACCGGACTGACTAACCTGAAACCTACCGTACCCGGAACAACACAAGCACCTACATTTGCCGGAAGCGGCAGCGGCGTAGAACTGAACCTGATGCAGCCCCATTATTTGGCTGACGGAACTACGGTGAATCCACTCTGGAACAACGGGACGGGAAAGATTGTATCGTTCACCACGCCCAAAGGTGTTTCCAAATACATTCCCGCTCCTACTGTTCAGTTCACCATTGGATTACCGATTATCAACGACCTGAGCATACGGTGGATGCCCAAGGTAAAAGCCTCGGATGCCGACGTGTCGTTAATCGGTGTTGGCATTAAACATGATTTCAAACACTGGATTCCGGGTTTAAAACTGCTTCCTTTCGATGCCTCGGTGTTGGTAGCTTATACGCACCTCAATGCCAACTATTATTTCCCTGCATCGGCTCAGATTACTCCCGACAAGTTGGTAGGTTCAGGCCTGGGTTATATACCCGATGCCAATCTGAACGATTATTCCACACAAAGCCTGAAAATAAATGCCAAAGCATTTACTGCCGGCATAGTGCTGTCGAAAAAACTGGCATTCTTCACGCCTTATGCCGGATTGGGAATTGTCAAAACCAACTTTGATGCCGTGATGGCCGGCGATTACCCAACACTGGGCGACCCGGTTTTGAGTGGAGGCACGTATAAGATGAAGATTAAAAACATGGCCGATCCGGTTAAAGTAACCGGCACCGAAACGATGCCAAACGCAACACTTGGATTCCGCCTGAAGTTCGCCTTGTTGACCTTGCACGCCCAATATGTTGCACAAAAATACCCGACAGCTTCGGCCGGATTTGGCTTTAGCTTCAGGTAATTCACCAGGCTTTCATTACTCACAAAGAAGAGGGTGCCCCCAAAGGTCATCCTCTTTTATTTTGTCTATCAAATTCAAAGGATCTTTGGGCTACAAGCACGGCATATACTGCCCCTGGGGCTCGTGATTTTCAATCGCGGCATTCGAAACCGCACGATCAAAAATCGCGATACCAACTCAAAACTCCCTCCGAAATCCCCTGACCCCTCGTCCCAAAGTTTTTACAAACCGCCTTTCCATTCATTTTCTTCTAAAAAAAGCGTATCTTTGCGACTCATTACAGGCTGCAAGCCGGCCTGTCCATTGATTTTTCATTTATGTTAAAGCAACAATTACAACAAAAGTTACAACAAAAACTATCGCCTGCGCAAATTCAGGTCATCAAAATGCTCGAAGTGCCTACTTTGGAGCTGGAAGAGCGCATCCGTCAGGAACTGGAGGAAAATCCCGCGTTGGAAGAAGGTGCCGAAACAGATAAAGAATCGGAGGAAATGGATGATTTGACTATTGATGATGGCGGCAATAATGATGACTTCGATCCGGAAGAATACATGGCCGACGATGATATCCCCGATTACAAACTGAAAGCCAACAACACGTCGAAAGACGACAAACACGAAGATATCCCGTTTTCCGCCGGCATGACTTTCCACGAATTCCTGGTGGACCAGGTGGGATTGATGCACCTGTCCGAAAAAGACCGCCTGCTCATTGAGTACGTCATTGGCAACATCGACGACGAAGGTTACCTACGCCGCACCCCCGAAGCCATGGTGGACGATATCGTTTTTCAGGCCGGCGTGCAAACCACCGACGAAGAAATGTACCGTATCATCGAGCTCGTCCGGCAGCTCGACCCGGCCGGCGTAGGCGCTTCCTGCCTGCAGGAATGCCTCAGCCTTCAGCTCGAACGCAAAGACCAGACTTCCACCGTGAAGCTGGCCAAACTGCTGATTAAAGACTATTTCGAAGAGTTTTCAAAAAAACATTTCGACAAAATACAACGGGGACTGGACATGGATGACTCCATGCTGAAAAAGGTGATGAACGAAATCATCCACCTCAACCCCAAACCCGGGAATGCCTGGGGCGGAAATATCCTGGAGAAATCAATGTCCACCATCGTGCCCGATTTTATCCTGGAAAACGACGAAAACCAACTCTCCGTTTCGCTCAACAACAGCAACATCCCCGAGCTGCGGGTGAACAGCACGTACAATGACATGTTTCAGGACTATGCCGGCAACAAACAGAACCAAAGTCGCGAAATGAAAGACGCGGTCATGTTTGTGAAACAAAAGATCGATTCCGCGCGTTGGTTTATCGACGCCATCAAACAGCGTCAGCAGACCTTGCTCACCACCATGATGGCGATTGTGGACTTTCAGCGCGAATTCTTTATCGAAGGTGACGACACTTATCTGAAACCCATGATTCTGAAAGATATTGCCGACCGTACAGGATACGACATTTCGACCATCTCGCGCGTGAGTAACAGCAAATATATCCAAACAGAATTCGGCATCTTCCCCGTGAAATACTTTTTCTCGGAATCGATGACCAACGACTCGGGCGAAGAAGTGTCCACCCGCGAGATCAAACAAATTCTGCTGGAATGCATCGAAAGCGAAGACAAGCGCAAACCCTGGAACGACGATGCACTGGCCGAAGTACTGAAAACAAAAGGCTACATCATTGCCCGGCGCACCGTGGCCAAGTACCGCGAACAATTGAACATTCCGGTGGCGCGTATGCGGAAAGAAATATAAAACAATGGTTAATGATCAATTATGAATGATTAACTTCGAATTTCTTGAAACAAACTAAATCAATTGATAATTAATCATTCACAATTAATAATTGTATGAGAACATTCTTCAAAGCTGTTTCGCTGGTATTCCAACCGCTATTGATGCCAACATTTGCCATGTTGCTCTTGATGAATATGGATATCTTTATGCCCATGCCGGCCATCTGGCGTTGGGTTGCCATCATAGGGACACTGATATTTACGGGTATATTGCCAGCGTTGCCTATGTGGTTAATGATGAAAAGGGGCGAAATAAACGACTTGTTCATATCGAAAAAAGAAGAGCGTACCATGCCTTACCTTTTTTCGTTGCTGGCTTACATATTCTGGTCACTGTTTATGTGGCGCACACTGCAATTCCCCTTGTTTATCGTGGCTATGGGAATGGGTTCTGCCCTTTCCATTTTCATCATTGTACTTATCAACCTGAAATGGAAAATCAGTGCCCACATGGCGGGCCTGGGCGGGTTTTGTGGGTCCGTTTTCGGCGTTTGCTTCCGCACGGCCATTAACCCAGTTTGGCTGTTGGGCATCATATTGGGTATATCGGCATTGGTAGCCCTGGCCCGCATTGAACTGAAAGCCCACACTCCGGGACAAACACTCGCCGGATTTGCCGTTGGATTTGCAACAGTATTCATGCCTTGTTTCTTTTTTTAGATAGTTGCTCCCTTCGGTTGCGATATTAGCAGATATTCGCTTCGCGAAATTAATTTGAATAATAATCAATAATTATAAACCAAGTCTATAGACATTTGACTCTAGGCTTTAAATCAAAAAAGAATGATAACGATAGACCAACTGAAAGATGTGTTGGAACGCGAGTCCGCGTTGAGGAGGTATCTTTGACGTCGATACGAAATTAATCCAAATAGAAGAAGAAGAGCTGCGCACGCAGGCTCCCGGTTTTTGGGATAATGCCAAAGAAGCCGAAGCGCAAATGCGCAAAGTAAAAGAGTTGAAGAACTGGGTGACCGGATATAATGCGGTGAAAACAGCAACTGATGAACTTCAGTTAGCTTTCGATTTTTACAAAGAAGAAGCTGTCAGCGAAGAAGAAGTGGACGAAGCCTACCGCCATGCCATGGAGTTCATTGAAGCCATTGAAATGAAAAATATGCTTTCGCACGAAGAAGACAAACTGGGAGCAGTAATCAAAATCGTGAGTGGAGCCGGTGGAACCGAAGCGCAGGACTGGGCATCAATGCTATTCCGCATGTACCAACGTTGGTGCGAGCGTCAGGGTTACAAATGTGAAATCACCAACTTACTGGATGGTGAAGAAGCCGGAATCAAAACGGTGACTATGCAAATTGAAGGAGAAATGGCCTACGGTTACCTGAAAAGCGAAAACGGTGTGCACCGCCTCGTGCGTGTATCGCCCTTTAACGCACAAGGCAAGCGCATGACGTCGTTTACCTCGGTCTATGTAGTGCCACTGGTCGATGACACCATTGAGATTGAAGTTAATCCGGGCATGCTTTCGTGGGACACTTTCCGATCGAGCGGTGCCGGTGGACAGAACGTAAATAAAGTGGAAACCGGTGTCCGGTTGCACTATAAATTCATCAACCCGGTAACGAACCAGCCTGATGAAATTGTCATTGAAAATACCGAAAGCCGTTCGCAGTTTGGAAACAAAGACAATGCTATCCGCTTGCTGAAATCGCAACTGTACGAACTGGAGCTGGAAAAACGCCGGGCTGCTACAGCCGCTGTCGAAGCTGGTAAAAAGAAAATTGAGTGGGGATCACAAATCCGCAGCTACGTATTCGACGACCGCCGGGTGAAAGACCACCGCACCAATTACCAAACCTCAAACGTGAACGGGGTAATGGATGGCGACATCGATGCCTTTATCAAAGCTTATTTGATGGAATTTCCAGATTAATAAATCCTTAAATGGGATTAATAGTCATTTAAATAGCGTATTTCTTCCTAATAATCGGGGCGGAATATGCTATTTTTCATTTTTTGCCGTTCTTCGTTCATATTTCAATTATTTCAACTCTCAGAATGAAACGATTTTTATTATTCATGTTCACATTGTACTCTATCGGACTGACTTTTGGTGCCGATTTCAGCAAAGTGGATAAACACGCGGAATCCGTTCTCGGCAACCTCAAAACAACGAAAGAGATTGCCCGCTACCTGACCCGCAATCTAAACAACACAACCGATAAAACACGCGCCATATACTACTGGATTGCCAGGAACATCAGGTACGATGTAGACAAGATGAACTCAAACACCTTCTATACCGACCCTCAGGAGCTGGTGGATTATGCACTAACCAACCGAGCAGGAGTCTGTTCCCATTATTCAGCCTTGTTTCAAGCTTTATGCCAGTCGGCAGGAGTTCAGTCTTACGTGATAGATGGCTATATCCGCCAGAATGGGAAACTAATCTTAGCGGGACACTCGTGGAACGCAGTAATCATCGGCAACCAGTTTTACGACATCGATGTGACCTGGGCGGCAGGATATGTATCAAAAAACAGTTTTGTTCAAAAATTTCGCGACGATTTCTTTCTGGTCAATCCGGCAGATTTTATCAAGACACACATCCCATTCGACCCGATCTGGCAATTCAGCTTAAACCCAATCACTTTCAAACAGTTCGACACCAACAATTTCAAGAAACAGGAAAATTCCGCCCGTTTCAACTTTTTCGATTCCATAAAAATGATTCCTACCTTGAGTCCGGTGGAAAGATTAAAACGTGAAAAGTTGCGCATCATCAATAGCGGTATATCGAATAAGTTGCTCGTTGAAAGAATATCGGACCTGTCTGCCAACATCGATAACGAAGAACTTAAAATTGCAACCAACAGCTTCAACCAGGCAGTAGGCATGTTCAACGACGGAGTGTTTGTGTATAATAAATACATCACCAGCGGTAGCAAAATACTGAACCCCAAAACTGCCCAGAAGTTTCTGGCGGTATTAAACCTATCGCGGCAAAAAACAGTTTTAGCCGCTGATATTGCATCCGGAATCAACACCAAAGATAAAAAATTGAACAAGCAGATTGCAACTTTCAAAAAAGACATTCAGAAAAGGCTTGCTATCATTGACCAGGAAACCGGCATAGCAAAAGAATATGCCAAGAAATAATTTCTCCGCATAATTCTTATTTATTGGAAAACATCAGTAAAAGAGGTTAAAGCCTGCCTTCATAAAAATAATTCCGGCAACATTTCAGCTAAGTTTACGTTCCAATTTTAAATTTACAATTAATCCGATTACTTTATGAAAGGGAAAATATTCAACGTAAAACAACTTGCAATGCTCTCTGGCTTGCTTCTTCTCTTGTCGGCATGTAGCAGCAAATCCAGCACCACAGATCCAACGACTACAAGCAACGGTGTAAAAACTGCAGGAAATTTGGCTGTAAGCGCATTGACCAGTACGGCCGGAGGCGGTTATGCCCCACGAAATGTGGTGGCCATTTGGGTCGAAACTAACTCGGGAACTTTCGTGAAATCATTACTGGTTTATGCTGCCACACGAAAATTTGATTTGACCAATTGGTCATCGAACTCTTCGGGCAACACAACCGACGCCATAACAGGTGCAACACAATCCAGCTTTGCGACCCGCACATGTACCTGGAATGGAACAAATACCAGTGGAGCGGTAGTCGATGACGGAACTTACAAGCTCTGCATGGAACTGACCGACAAGAATGGCACCGGCAACTTTTCAAGCTTTACCTTTACTAAGGGAACGGCCGCCAGCACAGTAAAACCGGCCGATGTATCAAGTTTTTCCAATATCTCCATCGTTTGGACACCCAATTGATAACAATTATTCAGGTCAAAACAATAATTCAGATCCAAGCCCATGCATTTTTAAAATGTATGGGCTTTTGTTTTAAACAAAGTAGCCGCGGCAGCGTTAAATGCTTACAGTCAATTGATGTCAGAAAACTAATTTCAGCTTACCAAACACCATGAAAATTATTCAGACACAAGATTCCATCTATCAAAGTGCGATAGTTGCACTTTATATTGAAGCGTTTGGCAATGGGGCTTCGAGGCAACTGGTCGTGCCAGACGAAGTGGATGCTTATATCAAAATGATTCTTGAAAAAGGTTATGCGCTCCTTGCCATAGACAAAAAGCAAGTCATTGGCGCAACACTTTGCTTCCCGTTGGTTCTCGACAATTTAGTTCCGCAGCAAATACGCCAAAACTTTTCGATTGAAAAATGCGTTTATGTGGCAGAAATGATGGTAGGCGCCCTAACCCGCGGACAAGGAATCGGCAACAAGTTAATGGCCGCATTTTTCGAAACAATCGACAAGTCGCGCTATTCGGAAGCTTTTATCCGTGTCTGGGATCAAAACATTCCGGCTTTGAATTTATACCGCAAAGTAGGATTTGAACCCGTTGCGACAATTGAACACACTAAAAAGAAAGCCGACGGTACCGGAACTTTCACCATGAATAAAATATATTTACACAAAAAACTGGACTAGGACATGCTTGACTTATTGACCAAGACAATTGATTTGAAAACTGGAAATCCTGAAGAAAAACGACGCGAAATACTCAACTATTTCGAAAAAACCTGGGCTATCGACGAAAAATTATATACGCAATTGAAATCGGATGACGTTTTCTATCATCGAGGCGACCCGTTGCGGCATGTGCTTCTCTTTTATTTCGGGCACACGGCCGTATTTTTCATAAACAAATTAATGTTGGCTAAAATTATCGATGTTCGTATCAACCCAGAATTTGAATCCATTTTTGCCATCGGGGTAGACGAAATGAGTTGGGATGATTTGAACGATAAGCATTATAACTGGCCTTCGGTGGATGCTGTGCGCGAATACCGCAACAAGGCCAAACAAGTTGTGACAGACATAATTCTAAATGCTCCGCTAAACCTGCCAATCACGTGGAATGATCCGCTTTGGATTATTCTGATGGGCATTGAACACGAACGCATCCACCTTGAAACATCTTCCGTCCTGATTCGCCAATTGCCTCTTGACGAGGTTATACCTGGCGTGTTCGGGAATATTTGCAACGAAAAAGACCTGGCTCCTGCCAATGAATTCCTATCGGTACCAGGTTCACAAATAAAATTAGGGAAACCGCTGGATCACCCGCTTTACGGTTGGGATAACGAGTACGGACATTCTTCAGAAACAGTGGCTGATTTCAAAGCTTCTAAATTTCTGGTTTCAAATGGAGAATACCTGAAATTTGTAAAAGACGACGGCTATTTGAACCAAAATTACTGGACTAAAGAAGGCTGGAAATGGTGCAACTTCAAACAAGCCGGAATGCCGCTGTTCTGGCGGAAAGAGGGTGAAGATTATTTTCTCCGGCTCGTTGCCGAAGAAATTCCCATGCCCTGGAACTGGCCGGTGGAAGTGAATTATCTCGAAGCGAAAGCCTATTGCAACTGGAAAACAGCCAAAGAAGGAAAGATATTCCGCTTACCTACCGAAGCCGAATGGATCCGATTATCCGATACTTGCTGTTTGGCTGACCAACTGGAATGGAAAACTGCTCCGGGGAACATCAATCTCGAACATTTTGCGTCGCCTTGCCCGGTGGATAAATTCCAAACCGGCGATTTCTTTGATGTTGTCGGTAACGTATGGCAGTGGACCGAAACGCCTATTACCGGTTACGCCGGATTTAAAGTTCATCCGATGTACGACGATTTTTCAACACCAACTTTCGACGGACAACACAACCTGATTAAAGGCGGTTCATGGATTTCCACCGGAAACGAAGCTACACGCCATGCCCGTTATGCTTTCCGCAGGCATTTTTACCAGCATGCCGGATTCCGGATTGTAGAATCGGAAGCTACACTTGTCGTACACAACGATGAATACGAAACCGACCACGAAGTGGCCAATTCGTGCGAAACAAACTGGGGAGATGCGTTTACAACAACTGACAATTTCTCCAAACAACTGGCTGAATATATTCTCAAATCAGTAAAGGATAGGTCAATAAAACAAGTGTTGGATTTGAACGCCGACACCGGACGATTGGCTTTTGAACTAGCTCCGCATTTCAACCAAATAACCGCATTGGATATTTCTGCACGCTTTATCCGAATGCCTATTCAATTGCAGGAAAAAGGATTCATCCGGTACATAGTGAAAGATGATGGCGAGTTGGTGTTTTACCGCGAAGTAGTGTTGGCGGATTTCGGGTTTGAGGCTTACAAAGATAAAATCCTCTTTATGCAAGACAACCCAAACAACCTGAAACCAATTTACACTGGCTACGACCTGATTGTTGTACCAAACTTGCTGGAAGAAGTGGTTTGCCCGATTATTTTTCTGAAACACCTGCATGAACGGCTCAACGAAAATGGAACATTAATCATTGCTTCCACTTATCAATGGGACAATCATCACAGTAAACGCGAGCATTGGCCGGGCGGTTTCAAACAAGATGGCGAACCGGTCACTTCGTTCGAAGGTGTTGAAAACATACTCACCGAACACTTCACCCTCGAGAAATCTCCGGTCGACTTGCCATTGACGCTGCGCAAATCGTCGAGGATGAGCGAACAACGGTTATCGGAAGTAAGCGTTTGGCGAAAAAAATGATTTATAAAAATCCATTTTGATGAATTATAACTGTCAAATTGTTGGGAATTAATTTCTATTTTTGTAAATCAAAAAAACACACCAAATTATGAACCCATTCAAAAACCTACGAATTGCTATTTGCAGCGACCATGCAGGCTTCGAACTCAAAAACAAAGTTGTGGAATACCTTCAAGGCGAAGGTGTAAAAGCATTAAAAGATTTTGGTGCTTTTTCTTCCGAAAGTAGCGATTATCCTGATTATGCTCACCCAATGGCAACTGCTATCGAAAACCACGAATTTGATTTCGGAATCTCTATCTGCGGAAGTGGCAACGGCATCAGCATGACATTAAACAAACACAAAGGCATCCGCGCAGCTCTTTGCTGGGAACCGGAAATTGCCGCTTTAGCCCGCCGTCACAACGATGCAAACGTACTTTCACTTCCTGCCCGTTTCGTTACTGAAGCTCATGCACTGGATATGGTCGACACTTTTTTCACCGCCGAATTCGAAGGTGGAAGACACCAAATACGCGTGGATAAAATCCCATGCTAAATACATTTCAAAGAGCACATTGCAGCTTTGAAGTTTAAATATTCCCCGAAACAAACAACTTTCCCAAGGTTCTGAACTTTGGGAAAGTTATTTTTAAAAACAAACTATGCAACGAACAGAAATATCAACCTACGGTGAATTCGGTCTAATTAAACACCTGACCGAGAAATTCAAAATCGAAAATCCATCTACCCTGAAAGGTGTTGGTGACGATGCGGCAGTGCTCAATTACGAAAACAAGAAAGTATTGGTTACTACCGACCTTTTGCTGGAAGGTATTCACTTCGATTTAGTCTATGTTCCGTTAATGCATTTAGGTTACAAAGCTGCCGTAGTGAATTTCTCGGACATCTACGCCATGAACGGCGAACCGAAACAGCTCACCGTTTCAATAGGTGTTTCCAAGCGTTTTTCGGTAGAAGACCTGGATCTGTTTTATGCCGGAATTGAACTTGCCTGCAAGAAATACGGAGTTGATCTGGTTGGAGGCGACACGTCGGCTTCGCTTACCGGTTTGTCCATCAGCATAACTTGCATTGGCGAAGGCGAAGAAGGTAAAATTACATACCGTAACGGCGCCGGACAAACCGATCTTATTTGCGTTACCGGCGATTTAGGTTCAGCATACATGGGACTGCAACTGTTGGAACGCGAAAAAATTGTATTCGGGGCAAACGAAGAAGCACAACCCGATTTTGAAGGGAAAGATTACATCCTCCAACGCCAGTTGAAACCCGAAGCACGTAAAGACATTGTGGAGCTTCTCCGTGAAAAAGGCATTGTTCCTACCGCCATGATGGATATTTCGGATGGCTTGTCGTCGGAATTGATGCACATTTGCTCGCAGAGCAACGCCGGCTGCCGGGTTTACGAAGATAAAATTCCGATTAATTACCAAGCTGTTGTTATGGCTGAAGAGCTGAACATGAATATCGTTACCGCCGCTTTGAATGGTGGTGAAGATTATGAATTGCTTTTCACGGTCTCACTCGAAGATTACGACAAAATTGTAACCATGGAAGGTATTGCCATTGTTGGGCACATGACTAAACCGGAACTTGGGTTGCAGTTGGTAGGCCGCGAAGGTGAAGAAATTGAATTGCAGGCTCAAGGCTGGAACTCACTAGTAGAGTAACATTTTCTGATTTATTTTAAAATTTCAATTATATATTTTTATGAAGATCAAACTAATCGGCGCATTCATTCTACTCTCCGCACTGGGTGTAAATGCGCAGTCTATCACCGAAAGCGATTTGAAAGATATTCGCAGCTCTTTCACATTGAATCCTTCTACTAAGGCAATTCAGAATGCACTGACTATCGATGAAAATATTAAGTCATTGGCGCTTAACCGCGATTTACAGGGTAAAATAGACCATTATTTTAAATACCGGGTTTCCGTTAAAGGCATTACCGATCAGAAAAGTTCTGGACGCTGCTGGATGTTTACATCAATGAACGTAATGCGTCCGCTGGCTATGGATAAATATGGGTTAGACAAATTTGATTTTTCTCATAATTATTTATACTTCTGGGATTTACTTGAAAAATCAAACCTATTCCTTGAAAATGCCATTGCAACCAGTAAAACTTCGTTAGACGACAGAGCGGTAACCGAATACTTTAAATCTCCCGTAGGCGATGGCGGTGTTTGGAATTTATATTTCAATGCGGCTGAAAAATACGGTATCGTTCCTCAAGATGTTATGCCAGAAACAGCCCAGTCAAACAATACCAGCCAGTTTTTAAAAATTCTCAACGAGCGCTTACGCAAAGGAGGTTACGATTTACGCGAAATGGCTGCCAGCGGCAAAAAAACTGCTGATCTTCGTCAGCAAAAGAAAGTCGTCCTGGCCGATGTATATCGCATTTTAGCTCTTTGCCTTGGCGAACCGCCAACCACATTCACCTGGCGTTATAAAGACAAGAAAGGTGACGTAAAAGAATTGAAAAATTATACACCAAAGCAGTTTTACAATGATATTAAACCCGCTGATTATTCACCGGAAAACTTCATCATGATTATGAACGATCCTACCCGTGAGTACTACAAAGTGTATGAAATACAAAACAACAGGAACACGGTAGAGGGCATCAACTGGACGTATCTGAATTTACCTAATGAAGATATCAAGAAAGCTGCTTTAGCTTCTATCAAAGCCAACGAACCAATGTACGCCTCATGCGATGTAGGCAAACAGTCTAACCGTGAAACAGGAGTGTTGGATCCTAAAATGTACGATTACGAATCTTTGTTCGGCGTTAAGCTGGAAATGGGAAAGAAAGCACGTATTTTGACTCAGCAAAGCGCTTCAACTCATGCCATGACTTTGGTTGGTTGCGATGTAGATGAAAACGACAAACCGGTTAAATGGGAATTTGAAAACAGCTGGGGAGAATCGACAGGCAATAAAGGCTACCTGACATTCACCGATGCCTGGTTTAACGAATACCTCTTCCGTGTAGTAATTCACCGCAAATATCTTGACTCCAAAGCAATCGAAAGCTTAAAACAGAAACCAATCCAGTTGCCGGTTTGGGATTACATGAATTAATCTTCACTCAAGCTTACACAAATCAAAAAAGAAGGTTGCCCGAGTTGAGCAACCTTCTTTTTTAATACTTAATTTTGATCAACTACAAATGTTCCGCAACGGGATCTAGAGTCAGGTTTGAAACAATTTTATTGCGGGCTCCGGTGTGGAAGCGGCTCACTTTTTTATTGATAATAAGCGTAGAAGGAATGTACTCAAACTCTTTTTTCGCTGAAACCGAAAGCAGGTTCCAGGTCTGGTAACTGATCATCATAAAGCTGTATTTCGAAAGCACGCTGGGACTAATCCTGGTGGCTTTATTTACCTTCACCGCATTGGGATATTGATGGCGCAACTCATGAATGCCATGACGAATAATGTCGCTGGTAGCCGCCAGTTTATTTACATCCAGGATATTGATACTCACTTCGCCGTCATTTTTAATCAACCGGCGGGCGTAACGCAATAAGAATTCATCCGATTCCTCATGAAGCAGGATCAATGTTGAAGTAATTCCTTCAAAGCCACGGTTAACAAATACTCCCACGCTACAATTACTATTCTCGATAAAATAACGGGTTTTGTCTTTTATCAGCGTCCCTGGATAGAAAAAAGTCTGCTGTTTTGATATCTTGTTCACAATCTTATTCAACCATTTTATATTCTGAAACATCGTGCTTTCTTTGAAAAATGGTATTCCGGACAAAGAGAGCCCTGCTCCCACCAGCAGAAAATCAAAATTGTTATAGTTGGTCGATTTTACAATTCCCAGTTCAATATTATCTGTTACTTTATATTCAGTTTCGAGCGGAATGCTTAGTTCATACGCCTCGTTTTTAATTCCTTTAAAGCTATCCACAGAAAATTGTTCTCCGTAAATCGGGTTGGTATCTGTTCCGGGTGTAATGTGCAAGGCTGTTACCGCCAGTGAGTTCTTGGTCCCATCCAGCACCGTTTTGGCAACATTTAATAAAGCTTTTCCATTTTCCGGATTTCCTAATGCAATCAACGCTTTGAAAATTCCCTGGCTTTGTTGGATAATATATTCTTTTTCTACATCTTTTTCGGGGAAAATACGGTTGATGATAGATAACGCGGGGGTAGTCATAAATGTAGTGACCAAAGCCATTATAACCAGCATTACAAAAATCGGAGGAGGCAAAATACCCATTTCATAACCGATGTTCAACACGATAAGTTCCATCAAACCACGTGTATTCATCAATACACCAATGGAAAGGCTGTCCTTCCATGTTTCTCCCAGGATGCGGGCAGTAAAAGCTCCACCTACAAACTTTCCGGCAACTGCCACTAAAATAAAAATACCGCAAATGCTCCACAAATAAGGTGTGTTTAGCAAGCCAATCTCGGTACGCAAACCGGTAAACACAAAGAAGAGTGGCAAAAGCAATGTTACCGATACATCCTCTATCTTTTCGATAATGAGTTTCCGGAAATTGGGCAACTGTGGCATAACCACACCGGCCAAAAACGAACCGAAGAGAGCGTGGATACCAATTACCTGAGTCGCGAAAGCAGATAGAATTAAGACGAGTAAAAGAAATGCAACAATACTTTTGTTCAACACTTCACTATTACTGTATATTTCTCCAACACGTTTCAAAAACGGCCTAACAACCAACAGCATTACAGCAACATATGCAACAGAAAACAAAATGGTATAAATGGAGCTGATAAAACTTCCAGTTTTGGTAATGGCAATAACCGCTGCCAGTATACACCACGCAGTCACATCATCATTAGCTGCACTGGCAATGGCAATAGTTCCTAAATGAGTTTTTGACAATCCTTTTTCCTGAACAATACGCGCCAACACCGGAAATGCGGTAATGCTCATGGAGATTCCGATAAACAAGGCAAATGGAATAAAAGCAGTATGGCTTGCAGCAAATTCGTCGTATACAAAATAAGCAAGCAACATGCCCAGGAAATAGGGAATAAGAATGCTGGCATGACTAATCACATAGGTTTCACCGATTTTTTCTTTCAGCGTACTTAAATTTAGCTCCATCCCAATGGTAAACATAAACAAAATAAGCCCTATCTGACTCAACACAGACAGGTTTCCAAGCGATTTAGCCGCAAACAAAAAATGAAATGCATCCGGATAGAAATAACCTAACAAAGATGGACCCAGCACGATACCGGCCAGAATTTCACCAATTACAGTGGGTTGTCCTATCTTGGCAAACAAGTAACCAAATATACGTGAAACGATCAGAATGGAAATAATCTGAAGAAGCAACATAGAGGCCGGCTCCGCAACATTATTTAAAATAGAAAGTTTGAATAAATGCAGGTTATCTGGAGCAGGAGTATGACTTGCAACTTCAGTTACAACTTTGTGAGACTGAAATGTACTTGCTTTTTCAAACAAAATGTATGTAAAGAGGCTGAACAAAATCAACATCAGCACATAAAAAGTCCAGGTTTTAATATGTGATTTCATTATGTTGCTTTTAAGTGCTTGAATAACATTCAACACAAAATCAGGAATCGAATTTTCAAGCAGAATTTTAGTATTTGGAAGTATCCAGACTATCTCTTCAAATTAGGAAAAACGACAGCCGTTGGTTTTGTGAGTACAAAGATAGTGATTTTTCGACGTGTTAATTGTCAATAATTCAATAATTTTTACAGATATCTACTGTTGTTCAACACATTTTTGTATATGTCCTATTTATTGATTTACTTTGTATGGCATTTTTAAAGCGTGAATTTAAGGCTTTATTCAATAAAAAAAGATCGTTTAAAATGGAAATAGGTATTAATTTTTGGATTGGATTCTTTGTCTTTGTAATCATAATGCTGGCACTCGACCTCTTGGTTTTTAATAAAAAGCACAAAGTGGTGAAGGTAAAAGAAGCACTTCTTATGAGTTTATTCTGGATAGGACTTGCTGTCGTTTTTAACCTGCTTATCTACTTTTGGATGGGCAAAGCTAAAGCATTAGAGTTTTTCACCGGGTATCTTATTGAAGAGTCACTAAGCGTCGACAATCTATTTGTCTTCATCCTTATTTTTGGGTTTTTCAAAATCGAAGCTAAATATCAACACAAAGTGCTTTTCTGGGGAATTATTGGCGCTATTATTATGCGGGCAGTCTTCATTTTTGCAGGAGTAGCTCTTATTCAACGCTTCAATTGGATTATGTACATTTTTGGTGCATTTTTAGTTTACACCGGCATTCACATGCTGTTTGAAAAAGAGAGCGATGATTATGATCCGAATAAAAACGTGCTTATTCGTGGATTCAAAAAAATCTTTCCCGTAACCGACGACATGTCGAAACCCAATTTCTTTGTCCGCAACAACAAGATCCTTTACGCTACTCCGTTCTTTATAGCTTTGCTGGTTATTGAAGCTTCTGATCTTATTTTTGCGGTTGATTCTATTCCAGCCGTCCTATCCGTTTCTAAAGATCCATTTATTGTATATACTTCTAATATTTTTGCCATTTTAGGATTACGTTCGCTCTATTTTGCCCTGAACGGTATCATGGCCTATTTCCATTATTTAAAATATGCCCTGTCAGGAATCCTGTCATTTATTGGTATAAAAATGTGTTTGAACGAGTTCTGTTCGGAGTTTGGATATGGCTTTCACATTTCCAATCTTACGTCATTAGCAGTTATTGTCAGTCTGCTTACCATCTCCATCCTGTTGTCGGTGGCAGTAAAGAAAAACGATGAACAAAAAACAATTAAATCAAAATAGGAAAGTACTATAGTGCAGCCCATCTATTTCGTCTGCCTATAACTTAATGGTGACATGCCAGTGTGTTTTTTAAAATATTTACAAAAGAAGGATTGATTCGGAAAATTCAATTGTTGAGAGACTTCCTGGATAGTAGAATTTGATTCAAGCAGTATCCTGCTTTCCAGAATCACATAATGGTCGATACATTCCTTGGGTGTTTTTCCGACTCTCTTTCTTACGACAGTAGACAAGTATTTGGGAGAAACACAAAGTTTATCTGCATAGAAAAGAACGTCCCTTGCCTCTTTGTAGTGTTCAAATATCAAAGAGAAAAACACTTCAATCATCTCGTCCTTTCGTGTTTTAGGAACTGACTTCTCTATACATTGTTGAGACCCGTATTTATGAATAGACATTGTCAACGCAGTCAGCAAGTGCTTGATTATATCTTTTCTGTATTCATTTTGATTATCTTCGGTAATTTGCCACATCAAATGATAATACTCAAGCACCTGATCCATTTCAGCCTGTTGGAGCAAAACAGATGGAAATCGCTGTTTAAATAAAAAATAAAGCGGATATTTACGTAAATCGTTTGATAATTCTTTGAAAAAATCACTCGAAATGGAAAACAAAATAAAATTAAAATCCGGACTTATTTCATGGTGAAATACAAAATGATTAGGGAAAATCATAATGATTTCATTCTTTCTTGTCGTATGCTTTGATAGATTAACTTCCATCTCTATCCAGCCATCCAGACAAAGGCCAATGTACACCCTGCCACTGCGAATCGGGTAATTCATAGAAAAAGACAGGCTGTTCATGCCGGAATATATTGAAAAGTCTTCATTCAAGGAAACAGAGTTCCCCGTCAATAGCAATTTATCGTAATTCATAATTTGTTCTTGTTTAGACAACAAATATAGCCATATCTCTGTACGAAACACGAAAAACAAAGAAAAAAAGAACATTTTTTGTGAACTTTGGAGCTTTTGTATTGTTTGAATTTTTAAGACCTTTGTTGTCCTTGTTTTTGAGGTATTAGGTAGAGTATATTAACCAATAATGTATATGTTTTATGATTAAGAAAAAAGATGTTTTTTTTACAACTCCATTATTAGTTGTTGGGGTTTTCGTTTGTTTATCCTTCTATTCTTGTAAAAAGAATGGGCAACAAGGAGGAGCTATGGTTCCTGAATATGCCGTTACGACATTGAGTAGTTCAAATATTGAGCTGAAGAGTTCTTATCCGGCTGTTATTAAGGGAAAACAGGATATTGAAATCCGTCCACAGGTTTCAGGTTTTATCACAAAACTTTGTGTTGACGAAGGCTCCATTGTCCATAAAGGTCAGATATTGTTTCAGATCGATGCTGTTCAATATGAAGAAGCAGTGAATGTGGCCCGGGCAGCAGTGAATGTGGCTAAAGCCAATGTTGCTACAGCACAACTCACAGCCGAAAACAAGCGTGAATTGGCTAAGAGCAATATTATCGGCTCTTACGATTTGCAAGCTGCAGAGAATTCTTTGTTATCGGCTAAAGCTTCACTAGCTCAGGTTCAGGCCCAACTGGTGAGTGCCCAGAAAAACCTGTCGTACACCCGGGTAACAAGTCCGTCGAATGGAGTAGTAGGCAGCATTCCTTTCCGTGTAGGAAGTTTGGTTAGCCCAAGTGGCACAACCCCTTTAACCACCGTATCGGATATTTCTGAAATGTACGCCTATTTTTCATTGACAGAAAGACAATTGTTGGGTCTTACTGCCAATGGCAATTCTTCTAAAGAGATTTTAAAGCAAATGCCGGCTATCGAATTGAAAATGATTGATGGTAATATCTATGGTGAAACCGGGAAGGTTGAAACCATGAGTGGAGTCATTGACCAAACTACCGGCTCGGTTAGCCTCCGTGCTAAATTCCCGAACAAACGCCAGACATTGCGAAGCGGTGGTTCCGGATCGGTGTTGATTCCATATAAAATGAATAATTGCATTGTCATTCCGCAAAAAGCTACTTACGAAGTGCAGGATAAGAAATTTGCATACGTAGTCGACAGCAAATCAACGGTAAAAAACACTCCAATTGAAATATTTACCCTGGACGATGGGCAGAACTATGTTGTTACCTCGGGATTGAAAGCCGGCGATAAAATTGTTATCGAAGGTGTCGGCACACTGAAAGATGGAATGCAGATCAAAGAACTGACTCCGGAGCAAGCAGCTGCCAAGAAAAGCGCTCCTCAACAACCATCCGAAAAAGCGTCTAAATAACAGACGGTTATTAAACTTACAAGAAATATGAAATTAGATAGATTTATAAACCGCCCGGTACTCTCAACGGTAATATCAGTATTTGTTGTTGTGTTGGGTATACTGGGACTAGTATCGTTGCCAGTCGAACAATATCCGAATATTGCACCCCCGACCATTCAGGTCAGTACAGCCTATACGGGTGCAAATGCCCAGACTGTAATGAACAGTGTTATAGCTCCGCTCGAAGAATCGATCAACGGTGTGGAGAATATGACTTATATGAGTTCAAGTGCAGCCAATAATGGTACAGCTTCCATTAATGTTTATTTTAAACAAGGAAGCGACCCGGACATGGCCGCCGTTAATGTGCAAAACCGCGTGACAAAAGCACAAGGATTGCTCCCTGCTGAAGTTACCAAAGTAGGTGTTATTACCAGTAAACGCCAGACAAGTATGTTGATGGTGTTTTCCGTATATAGCTCGGACAACCGGTACGACCAAACGTTTCTGCAAAACTATGCCAAGATAAATATCATGCCGCAAATTATGCGTGTACCAGGTGTAGGCGATGCAGCAGTATTGGGAGCGCGTGAATATTCCATGCGTATCTGGCTTAAACCGGAGGTAATGGCTCAATACAAGCTAATGCCCGGCGATATTTCGGCAGCATTGGCCGAACAGAATATTGAAGCAGCACCCGGACAATTTGGCGAAGATGGCAAACAGTCATTCCAATATGTAATGAAGTCGAAAGGACGGTTACAGAAGACTGAAGAATTTGAAAACATTGTAGTCAGAGCTTCAGCCGATGGAAATGTATTAAGGCTCAAAGATGTGGCCCGAATAGAATTGGGGGCCCAATCAACAAACTTAAATAGTTATGCCAATGGGAAAAACTCGGTAACTTGTATCGTATATCAAACCCCAGGTTCAAATGCAACTGAGATTATCAATAATATCACTTCTTTAATGAAGGAGACTGAAAAATCTTTGCCGGCTGGCGTTAAATATGACACCATGCTGAATACCAATGATTTCTTATTTGCTTCTATTTCCGAAGTTCTGAAAACATTATTGGAAGCTTTTCTATTGGTAGTATTGGTAGTGTACATTTTCTTGCAGGATTTCCGTTCCACATTGATTCCGGCTATTGCAATTCCGGTAGCTTTGATTGGTACGTTCCTCATGCTGAAATTATTTGGATTTAGTATAAACCTGCTTACCTTAAGCGCATTGGTACTCGCCATTGCCATCGTGGTGGATGATGCCATCGTGGTGGTCGAGGCGGTACATGCCAAAATGGATCAGGGATACAATTCGTCCAGAACAGCTTCGATTGACGCAATGAATGAGATTTCGGGAGCTATCCTTTCCATTACCCTGGTCATGATGTCCGTGTTTATCCCCGTAAGTTTCATGGGTGGAACTTCCGGTGTATTCTATCGGCAATTCGGCGTCACAATGGCTGTCGCCATTGGTTTCTCAGCATTAAATGCACTGACGCTAAGTCCGGCATTATGTGCCATTTTCCTTAAGCCCCACGAAGAAGAAGGTAAAAAAACAACCTTCATTGACCGTTTTCATCTTGCATTCAATACGACTTACAATACTTTGCTGGAAAAATACAAAGGAGTTATATCCCGAATTATTAACCGCAAATGGATAACATTTGGATTGGTTGCCCTGAGTTGCGCGATATTAGTCCTTTTAATGAAATTCACCCCAACGGGAATGGTTCCAAACGAAGATACAGGGATGTTTATGATGGCCGTGAATATGGCTCCCGGAACATCGTTGGAACGTACTGAAGCAACGTTGAAACAAGTAAACGAAATCGTAAAATCCAATCCATCGGTTGAAAGTAATGTACAGATCAGCGGTTTTGGCCTTTTATCGGGTGCAGGTAGTTCATACGGCACCTTCTTCTGCCGGCTCAAGAACTGGGATGAACGGAAAGGCAAAGGGCAGGATGTAAACAGTGTCATTGGCATGTTATACATGCAAACTGCAGCAATTAAAGATGCCCAGATATTCATATTCGCGCCACCAATGATTCCTGGTTATAGTGCTACTAACGGGTTCGAAATGAATCTTCAGGATAAAACGGGTGGCAGCCTGGAAAATTTCAGCCAGGTATCCCAAACTTTTCTGGCGGCTTTAAACCAGCGGCCTGAAATTGCAAGGGCAATGACTTCATTCAATCCCAGCTTTCCTCAATATCAGGTGGATGTTGACGCTGCAAAATGTAAGCAAGCAGGCATAAGCCCCAATACAATTTTGGAAACCCTGCAAGGATATTACGGTGGAATGTACGTTTCCAATTTCAATCGTTTTGGTAAACTTTACAGGGTATATGTTCAGGCTGATGCCAAATACAGAATCAATCCTGAGACATTGAACAGCATTTACGTTCGTAATGGTACTGAAATGGCTCCTATCGGTCAGTTTATGTCTATCAAAAAGGTTTACGGACCAGATGTCATCAACCGGTTCAATATGTTTACCTCAATGACTGTAAACGGAGCCCCTAAACCAGGATTTGCATCGGGTGATGCTATCAAGGCCATTCAAGAGGTTGCGGCAAAAACATTACCTACCGGATACGGATATGAATTTTCGGGCATGACACGAGAAGAAGGAAGTACCGGAAGCAGTACCACAGCAATCGTGTTTGTGTTATGTCTTGTTTTCGTTTACCTATTACTCAGCGCTCAATATGAAAGTTACGTATTACCATTGGTTGTTATCTTTTCCATTCCATTTGGGTTGGCGGGGGCTTTCATCTTTGCCCAGTTAATGGGAACCCAGAATAACATCTACCTGCAAATCGCTTTGATTATGTTGATTGGGTTGTTGGCTAAGAACGCAATTCTGATTACTGAGTTTGCCCTTCAGAGAAGACATTCAGGAATGAGCATAACCTGGTCGGCAGTGCTTGGAGCTACAGCCCGTCTGCGTCCCATCCTGATGACTTCGCTGGCCATGATTATTGGGTTGCTACCATTGATGTTTGCCAGTGGTGTTGGTGCCAATGGAAACAGAACGTTGGGTGGAGGTGCTGTAGGCGGCATGTTGATCGGTGTAATCTTTCAAATATTCGTAGTACCTGGATTATTTGTTGCTTTCCAATATCTACAGGAAAAGATTAAACCTATCCAGAAAACTGGTTTAGATGTGAGCGAAGTGATACCTGAGCTTGAGCAATATACTAAAATTGATAAAGATTAATCGTAATGAAAAAACAAATAATACTTGTGATGTGTGCAACTGCCTTATTGAGCAGTTGCCATATCTATACTTCATACAAAAGGCCCAAGGTAGCCACTGCAGGCATGTACCGGGACACTGTATCCGTAAAAGATACTTTAGCTTCCGATACCACCAACATGGGAAATCTGCCCTGGAAAGAAGTTTTTCGCGACCCCAAGCTTCAGGTTCTGATTGAACAAGGACTATCTCACAACGTGAATTTGCAAACCGCCATGCTTCGGGTGGAAGAAACCAAAGCCAGCCTGCTGGCAGCCCGTCTGGCTTTTGCGCCTTCATTGGCACTGGCCCCACAGGGAACTATTGGACGGTTTGATGGCGTTACTGCATCGACCTATCAATTGCCGGTAACGGCTAGTTGGGAAGTAGATCTATTTGGCAGTTTGCTGAATGCGAAACGGGAAGCTAAAGCTTCGTTGTTGCAAAGTGAAGCTTACCGCCAGGCAGTACAAACTCAGCTTATTGCCAATATTGCCAACGTTTATTACACTTTACTGATGCTCGACAATCAGTTGGAAATTACCACCGAGACGGCCAATAATTGGGGCAAGAATGTAGAAACCATGAAATCGTTGAAAAAAGCCGGCATGACAAATGAAGCGGCGGTATCGCAAAGCGAAGCAACCTATTTCCAAGTCAATGCCACGTTGCCGGATCTTCAGCGGAAAATTCGCGAAACAGAGAATGCTCTTTCATTATTGATCGGGCAAGGGCCACGGCAAATTGAACGCGGAACACTTGCCGGCCAACAAATGCCCGAAAAATTATCGGTGGGTATCCCTTTGCAGATGCTTTCAAACCGTCCGGATGTAAAACAAGCCGAAATGGCGCTGGCCGGCAGTTATTATAATACCAATCAGGCACGTTCTGCCTTTTATCCTAAGATTACCCTGGGAGGATCGGCAGGATGGACTAACAGTGCCGGAGGTGTCATTGTCAATCCGGGAAAATTCTTGTTGTCGGCCATGGGGTCGATTACACAGCCCTTGTTTTACCGGGGTGCAAACATTGCCCGGCTAAAAATAGCAAAAGCACAACAACAGGAAGCCCTGCTTGCTTTTCAGCAAAGTATCCTCAGTGCCGGAAGCGAAGTGAGCAATGCCCTGTACCAGTATCAATCGTCAGGACAAAAATGCATCCAACGGAAACAGCAAATCGAGTCGTTGAACAGTGCCGTGGATAAAACACAACAATTGATGAAATACGGGTCTTCTACCTATCTGGAAGTCCTTACAGCCCAGCAATCATTGCTAAGCGCCCGGTTATCGGACGTACAGGATAGTTTCGAACGTATTCAGGCGGTCATCAATCTTTATCAGGCTCTGGGTGGTGGAAGATAAAAAAGAATAACTTTTAAAAATATAAATATGAATATAATCAGCCCATTGGCTTTTGTCAGTCCCGAAGCAAAACTGGGAGATGGAATTACCATCCACCCTTTCGCTTATATTGATAAGAATGTAGAAATAGGGAATAATTGTACCATTATGCCCTATGCAAGTGTTTTAAACGGTACACGCATGGGCACTGGCAATGAAGTTTATCAAAACGCCGTGTTGGGGGCCATTCCGCAGGATTTCAATTACCGTGGCGGCGACACCATACTGGAAATAGGCAACAACAATGTGTTTCGCGAAAACGTGGTGATAAGCCGCTCCTCAAGCGCTGAGGGCAAAACGGTGATCGGGAATGATAACTCATTGATGGAAGGCGTTCACATCTGCCACGATGCCCGCATAGCCGACCATTGTGTGCTGGGCCTGAAATCCGTTGTTGCCGGCAATTGCATCATTGAATCGCATGTAATATTCAGTTCCATGGTAAGCATGTTTCAGGATACCCGCGTAGGCAGCTGGGCTATGGTGCGTGGCGGATGCCGGTTCCGTAAAGATATACCACCGTATATTGTTACTTCTACCAACCCGACCAGCTATTATGGCGTGAATGTAAAGTATCTGAGATTTCATGATGTTCCGGAAAAAATCATTGAGCACATAGCCCATGCTTATGAATTAATCTACCACGCCAATGTCAGCATCCAGGATGCAGCTATGCGAGTGGAAGAAGAAGTTCCCATGAGCGATGAAATCCGCAGTATCGTCAATTTTGTGAGACACTCCCAGAAAGGGATCATCAAGTCGTAATGGATCATGATTTTTATAAAATAAAACGAGCCCGGATTTATACAGTTCGGGCTCGTTTTATATTTAGCGAATGCAGCAGATTCAAATAACAGAAAAAGCCCTCCCAGTTACAGGAAAGCTTTGCCCATTAAGAAGAAAACAAATCTTAGTTCTTTGATTCTCCAATTGATACTTTTCTAAATTCTTTCAATAGTTTTTCCAAGTCGAGAGAACTTTTACGAGCACGGGTACCGGCAGCTTTGTTACCTTTTTCAACTTGCAAACTTGCATCTGTTACAAAAGCTTCAAATTCAGCTTTAATCTTGTTTACTAATTCTTCCATTTTTTTAATATTAAATTGTTTTTTAATGGCTGTGGATTCACAGCAGGAATATATAATACAAATATAGTTGTTTTTAATCAAATTTTGTTATTGTTGAATATTTTCTTCATTTCTATCGAAATTTTGGTTCTTGAAGCCCGATTTTGTCGCTTGCCGTGTAGCATTTTTTTCATAATTCCAGCGGTAAACCCGCAGTTTATTCAAAAACAGGATATCCATTATTTACACCCGCAGTTACTTTCCATTTCTTTAAACCAATGTTATTGAATACCGGATTGGCTGAAACATAGGCATTGAGTAAATCAACCGGTTGGGCGGTTAAGTCGAAACCATGCAATTTCGTATCTGAGAAGTCGGTAACTGTTATATCAGTCCTATCATTCCTCTTTACAACCATAGATGGTGAGGCATAGTTATTTTTCGACATACCAGAAGCTAAAAACAGACAACAAATACGAGCAGCATAAGCATTGTAAGATACTCCTGCAATCTTGCCATTCAGTGCAATACAATTATTTACATTGAAAGATGTACTCGCAATTCCACCCGCATATCCAGAAGCAGATGAATCGCCAAAGCCGTAGATATCCCCCGAAGCATAACAGTTCGTTATATCTCCTCCTTGCGCAGCTATACCTCCGGTGTAAGTGCCATTAATTTTACCGGTAGAATAACAATTGATAATAGTACCTACAGAATATCCTGCAATTCCTCCAGAACTTGTTGAGGAAGTGCATGCAACAAAACTGCTTGAAAAACAATTGACTACGATTCCAATAGAGTATCCCGCTATACCGCCATTATAATTATTTGAAGCACCTATTCTTCCTGATGAGGAACAATTTGAAATCGTTCCTATGTTGTACCCTGCAATTCCGCCTGCATTATACCCGATAGCCAGATTGTAACTGCTGTGTGAAATAAAACCTGAGTTATAATGACAATTGTCAATCGTGGTCGTTGCAGTGCCGTAGCCAATAATTCCACCAACATAGTTTGTTGGTGTATATGCGATGCATGCAAAATCTCCGTTTGTGATGCAATTGAAAATTGTACCTGAGCCATACCCGGCAATTCCACCAGCATAACAAATTTCATTATCTTTGAAGCTAGCCATTATTTGAATCCAATCAACCTCGATATTTTTAATCGTAGCACTCTCAATAACACCGAATAATCCGGCATACTGCATAGCACAGGTTCTACCACTGCCATTAACTTGTGAGATATTTCCAATATGCATACTGCTGATTGTTTTCCCATTCCCATCAAAACTCCCTTTAAATGTAACGGTAGCTGTATTTCCAATAGGAGTCCAATTGCTGGTTTCTTTCGAGAAATCCAAATCATTCATCAGCTTATAGGCTTTATTACCATAAAAGCCATTGTTCGCATTTATACTGTCTCTTATTGCTTTTAAATCGTCAACTGTGTAAATAAGATAAGGATTTGAAGCCGATCCGTCGCCTTTATAGGTTACGGTTACCTTGCATTGAGTGGTTAACCCCCAACCATAATTCCTAATATCAGGCAATGAAATATTAATTGTAGTTGTCCCTTTGCCACGGGCTTTAATTTTACCGTTATTATCCACTGTGGCTACGGAGGGATTAGAGGATGTCCATGTACAAATAGGGACAGAGAGATTGGCAGGTGTGCTGGATAGTGTTAAGGTTAAGCTATCACCCATATAAAGCATAGCGGTACTTTGAGACGGTGTTATCTGTGTTATTTGTTTTTCCTCAGAATAATCCTCTTTAGCGCAGGAGCACATCAGTATCAGGCTGAGAAAACAGAAGAAAGTAATTTTTTTCATTTGATTTTTTTATATTTTTATTGCTTACTATTTTCTTACCAATAAAGATCATCAATGCTTCTACCTACGGTTCTAACCTTCGACCTCTTTGGTTTATTCATATTCAGAAATTTGAAGCTATCGAGATAAATTATACCACCTGCTAGCGTACATAACCCTCCGCAAATTGGAAGAACATATGCTTTATCAGAATTCTTCATCAGAATCACTCCTGTCAGGTCTAACAAGAGACCTCCAAAGGTTAAAGCCTGGCAATATCTGTTTGCTTTATAGTAAGAGGTCAGATGACTTTTAATATTTGCTATTTCATTACTATAGGTACTATCCATTTTCTGCACAACCAGGCTTTTACCTACCGGATCAGGAGCAACCGGATTGTCCGTAGTTTGTTGACCTTTAGCAGTTATCGAAATGAGAACAAAAAGAAGAAGTAACGTTTTTTTCATAAAAGAAAACAGAATTTCTGTGGGTTTATACTATTACAATGATTGTTTAATTGTGGCGATTGGAAAAATCGAAATCGGTAACAACATAATTTTCCCCCGCAGCTTTTTAAAGCAACAGGGGAAAATGTTTTTTTGAAGGGGATTATGCCCCCGGGGTAACTGTTTTATCGTTTTTATCCCGGATCAGGGCCTGGTATCTTTTGCGAAGCGCGTCTATTTTTATAAACAGCTCTAAAATGGCCGGATTGGGAGTATAGTTGGCCGCTTGCTCAATGATGCTGCAAAACCGGTTGTAGCTATCGGTGGTAGCCGGGCGGAGGTCGCTGCCCGAAGGTTCTTGTTTCCCCTCTGCCAGCTCGCGGGCTTTAAACGTAGTATTTAAAGCCGTGTTATCACTTTCCAGTTCAGCCATCAGCGTATCAATGCCTATTGTCATTCCAGCATTTACCAGCAGCGGGTTGGCGCGGTAGAGCGATACCATCTTCACGGTTTGGTCGATCTGATCGCCAATAGGGCCTTTGGTGATGTCCCAATTGGGACGAAAGAAAAACTCCAGCTCATCGGCCGCCTGCTTCCTGGGTTCAATACGCGATGAGGTTTCGAACACTACTGTTTTCTTGATTTCACCATACACATCTGTACATACTTTTCGTTCCCCCACCATCTTGTCGGTAAGTTGATTCTTTCTCGACCGGTTGGTCTGGGCGCGAAATGCGGCAGCCGATACTTCCAGTTCGGTTAAGGCAATACCAGCCATTTCGCCAATCTCATTTCGTACCGGGATGGCAGCATCCACAGTCAGATTAAACAGAGCCGCTGCTTCTTCAATAGGCAAGCGGCTTAGAGAAATGCTTGAAAGGTTTTGTTTTTTTTCCATGCTTTTTCATTTTTTCAATTAATATATAAAGGTTACAAGGGACAAAGAGGGATTTGTATTTTTCGGGAAGCCAAAAACTGGCATTTTATTGCTTTTGCAGCTTGCAAAAGAGCAAAAACAGGCGTTTTGATCGTTTCGAACGATACAAAAGGACTAAATCGGTCGTTTTGGCATTTTCGAAGGCTACAAAAGAGCAAAATCAGGTGTTTTAGTCATTTCGAACGATACAAAAAGACTAAATCGGTCGTTTTGGCATTTTTGTACGCTACAACAAGACTAAAACGGCCATCGGGAAGCTTTTGAAAATTTCAGCGACCTCCCGGATGATTTATTGGATGAAAACCGGTACGTGAAAGAGCATAATCGGGATAAATAGCCCTGCAGCGCGTAATTATTTGCTCGAAACTGCTTACTTTTTTTATCTTTCGGTGACAAATATAAATAACATAATTTAAATGAGCAAATATTCCAGGAGATACCCGTAAGAGAGCCTGCAGAAGCACAATAGGGGGATCGAGTCGGAACTCAACCACCCCGAGGAAACTTGCGCCCGCAGCATTCCCAGCTCCCGCGCAGTTGTATCGCGTGGGAATGCCAAGAAAGTTGGTTCCGGACGGTTAGTTGTTGATTTGCCACACGATGGAATTGTGCAGCAGCAAGGGAATATTCTTATAACACTTTATTTTAGGGCAGATTTATCTAATGCAGTTCCTGTTACTTTAATCTGATAAGGCCATTGTTCATCATTTTTATCATTGCCATCTACATCGTGCTTCCAATGTTCGGTAGGTGCACCGCTTACTACCAGCCATAAATATTTTGTGTCATTTGGGACTTTAAATTGCACCTCTCCATTGGAGTTGGAATACATTTTACCATACACACGACTGCCATTTTCTTTTACCGCAAGGAAACCATAACGCCAACCGGCTTTATCGGTTTTGATAGCCCTGTAGCCTTCTGCTCCGGCAATGCCTTTAAAATATAACGTAAGCAGCGTTCCTGCTTTTGGTGCAATCAATTTAATGGCATTGTAGCCATAGTTCTGAGGGCATTTTGTTTGGGAAATCCGGTACCACCCATTAGCTACCGAATCAAGTTTCGTAAAATGTTGATTGGCATATTTTTTTGATACTTTTTCAATTCGTTTCATATCCCAGGAGACAAACCTGCGTGCAGCATCAAACATTTCATCGTTGAATTTATCCTGATTGATGCCGGTCAATCGTTTATAAGTCATAACCGGATCCTCATCCGTTGTACCTTCGCGCCATATTTTACCGATAAAATCAACCCCGTGCTTTTCCGACCAGTATTCCAATACGAAAGGCGAATGGTACATATTACTTTCATGCAAGAAGGCTAAGTGGGTTTGCTTCATGAAATCATTCAAATGGTAGTTTTCGAAAGTCAACCATTCCGGGTATACCTGCCATAACATATACTGCGATGTCATTTCAACAAATGAATAGCTTCCGCCACCTTGCAATTCGGTAGTGTCGCCTTTTGCCCTGTCCGCCATAGTCAGATATTGAAACGAGTGTCCCAATTCGTGAGCTAATGCCCCAAACGGACCTTTACTCATTCGGCCGGGAGGAGCCCAAAAGATACCAATCTTATTTTCTGCCCCACCACCAAATGCAGTACCTTCTTTTGAGTCAATAATAAATATAAGGCACTTGTATTTATCAGTTAACGATTTCCCTTTTTCTACAAATTTCAAATTGTTGACATAGTGATTGTAAATTCGTTCACCTTGTTTCAAAATTTCAGTAGTATTAAACCGAAGTGTTGAATCAGGATTGTTTAGCGGGTCATTCCCAAATCTTTTAGACCAAAAAATAGCCATATTGGGAGATTCTTTCATTCGGCTAAAACTGAACTCGCTTGTATCCTTTTTGAAATCGTTGTTATGGGGTACATTCCAGATCACATTTGGTAAGTACACTTTCTTTACGGACGATTTTGTTATTGAGGAATAAACGTGTTGACATGCAAGGCAAGTTGCAACAATAATTACAATACTTTTTAGAGAAGATTTAAACATAATATAAATTGGCATGTATGTGGTTTAACAAAACTTATTACAAATATATAGGTTTGTTTTCAGTTGTTTAAACCGGAGCATGAAATATGGACGCTTATACCATAGTTTTGGACGCAATGAATATATATTTGTCCACTGAACATACCTCGCTGCCCCAAATCCCCTGAAGGAGTGGATGGAAAGGCTCTACCTGGCGTAGCGTAGTTCGGAAAAGCACCCACATATTCAAGCAAAGAAAGCGGGCTTAATCACCCGATTAAGCCCGCTTTCTTATTGCCTTGCTTCCTTACCTCTTACTTTCTTACCTCCTACTCCTGGCCTCTGCTTAAAACGATTGCATATCGCACAAGCGCTTGTAATACCCGTCCAACGCGATCAGTTCGTCGTGTTTTCCGCGTTCCACAATTTTGCCTTCGTGCATCACGCAGATTTCGTCGGCACGTTTAATCGTCGACAAACGGTGGGCCACCACCAGCGTAGTGCGGTTCAGCATCAGATTTTCCAGCGCTTCCTGCACCATTTTTTCCGATTCGGTATCGAGCGCCGAAGTAGCTTCGTCGAGGATCAAGATCGGTGGGTTTTTCAGAATGGCGCGGGCAATGCTCACCCGTTGGCGCTGTCCGCCCGAGAGCTTGCTTCCACGGTCGCCAATAGTCGATTCATAGCCGTTCTCGGTAGCCAGAATGAAATCGTGCGCATTCGCAATCTTGGCAGCTTCTATCACCTGTTCCAGCGTAGCACCTTCCACTCCGAAAGCAATGTTATTGAAAAACGTATCGTTGAACAAAATGGCTTCCTGGTTTACATTCCCCATCTGCGAACGGATATCATGCGTCCTGAATTTCTTGATATTGACACCGTCCATCAAAATCTCACCTTTTACCGGATCGTAATAGCGTGGCAGCAAATCCACCAGCGTAGACTTGCCCGAACCCGACTGCCCCACCAACGCCACCGTTTTTCCTTTCGGAACCACCAGGTTGATATCTTGCAGCACCCAATCAGTCTGGTACTTGAAACTCAGGTTGCGAAATTCAATTTTATCCTGAAACGAATGTATGGTTTCCGGTTTTGCCGGTTCCTTCAGGGTGTTCTCGCTTTGCAGGATTTTATCTACCCGTTCGAGCGAAGCCAATCCTTTTTGAATACTGTACGATGCTTTCGACAGGTCTTTTGCCGGAGCAATGATGCTGTAAAATATCACAATGTAATAGATAAATTCGGCGGCACCAATCGTGCTCTTATTGCTCAGGATAAGCACACCGCCAAACCAAAGCAGAATGGCAATTACCACCGTACCGAGCAACTCACTCACCGGATGTGCCAGATTATACCGGCGGTTCAGGCGGTTGAATGTTTTACGCAGTTTCTCGTTCAGAATAGCAAAACGGGCTTCCAGTTTGTGTTCGGCATTAAACGCCTTCACCACGCGCAAGCCACCCAGCGTTTCTTCAATCTGCGAAAGCAGCTCGCCGGTTTGTTCCTGCCCCAAAGTCGAGCGTTTTTTAAGCGATTTACCTATCTTTCCAATCAACCAACCACTAAAAGGCAACAACACCAACACGAAAAGCGTCAGCTCCCAACTCATGCTGAACATTACGCCCAGGTAAATCAGAATCATAATGGGGTTTTTGAACACCATGTCCAGCGAGCTGATAATGGATGCTTCCACTTCGGTCACATCACCCGTCATGCGCGACATGATATCGCCCTTGCGCTCGGCAGTGAAAAATCCAATCGGCAGGCTGATAATCTTCTTGTACAAATCCCGGCGCAAATCGCGCAATACCCCCGTCCGGATTGGAATGGTATAATACGAACCCAAATATGAAGTTCCGGTTTTAATAGCCGTCATCACAATCAGGAATGCACCCAGATACAACAGGGCCGAACCGGGTCCGACAGCTTGTATACCTTGCTCCACGGCACAAGAAAGATTATTCTTCAAGGCAGCAAAAATATCTTTATAGGAATCGCTCCAATTCCAGGGCATGTAGGTTTTCTCTACCTTTTCAATCCCAAAAAGGATTTGCAACACCGGAATGATGGCAGCAAAAGAAAATAAGCTGAAAATCGTCGACAGAAGATTAAACAACAAACTTAAGAAAACATATTTCTTATAAGGCGGGATAAACCGCTTGAGAAGTGTTACGAATTTGAACATATTTTGACAGTTATCAGTGGGCAATGAACAGCTAACTGTTCATTGCCCACTGTCAATTATACCCCTGTATAATTCCGTGGAGTGATGCGTTTTAATTCTTCTTTTACCGATTGGCTCACGTCCAGCGTATCGATAAAATCGCGAATCGATTTTTCATTGATACCTTCGTTAGTGCGGGTCAATGCTTTCAATGCTTCGTAAGGCGATGGATAAGCCTCACGGCGCAAGATGGTTTGGATACCTTCGGCCACCACTGCCCAGGTATTATCCAGGTCGCGGTAAATAGCCGTTTCGTTCAGCAACAATTTGCCCAACCCTTTAATAATGCTTTGAGTGGCAATAATGGTATGGGCAAACGGAACACCAACGTTTCGAAGCACCGTGCTGTCGGTCAGGTCGCGTTGCAAACGGGACACCGGCAACTTTCCGGACAGGAATTCGAACGAAGCATTGGCAATGGCCAGGTTTCCTTCGGCATTTTCAAAGTCGATCGGATTCACTTTATGTGGCATAGCCGACGAACCAACTTCACCCGCTTTAATGCGTTGTTTGAAGTATTCCATCGATACATAGGTCCAGATATCCCGGCAAAAGTCGATCAAAATAGTATTGATACGTTTCATGGCATCAAACTGCGATGCCAGGTTATCGTAGTTGGAAATCTGGGTTGTCCATTGTTCGCGATCCAGCCCTAGCTTTTCGCCCACAAACTTATTCCCGAAATTTTTCCAGTCGATAGAAGGATAAGCTACCGCATGCGCGTTGAAGTTTCCGGTGGCTCCACCAAATTTGGCTGAGTTAGGCGTTTGCTTCAGCACAGCAAGCTGTTGGTTCAGACGGTTCACAAAAACCATCATTTCTTTTCCCAGGCGGGTTGGCGAAGCAGGCTGACCGTGTGTTTTTGCCAACATCGAAACATCGCGCCATTCTTCTACCAAACGATTTAAAACAACCAGCAGGGCATCCATCTCCGGATAATAAACATCCTTCAAAGCGTCCTTAATGGAATAAGGAACAGCCGTATTATTAATATCTTGTGAAGTAAGCCCGAAGTGTATAAATTCTTTGAAAGGTTGCAATCCCAGCAAATCGAATTTTTCTTTGATAAAGTATTCGATTGCCTTTACATCGTGGTTGGTTACAGTTTCAATTTCTTTTACTTTCAAGGCGTCGGCTTCTGAAAATTCAGTGTAAATAGCACGTAATTTAGGGTAAACCGATGCAGGAACCTGCTCCAGTTGCTTCAACGGAATTTCGCACAAGGCAATAAAATATTCAACTTCAACCAAGACCCGGTAACGCATCAAGGCATACTCGGAAAAATAGGCTGCATAAGCTTCAGTTTTTGAACGATAACGACCATCAACAGGAGAAATAGCGGTAAGAAGGGATAAATTCATACGAACGTGTTTTTTGTAGTTTCCGGGTTCTTTTTAAACCGGTATGTACTTTAAATTAAGGCGCAAAGTTAATCAATTCTATCGGATTAGAAAAGTTTGTTTACTCCCTTGCAACACTGATTCTTTTTCTTTACTTTTGTTTCACAAATAAAACGAATAAAGCACATAGCAGAATTTGCATTTTCAGCACGAAAATTCTGAAATAAAACAAAAAAATCACATGAGATACGTTAGAATTCATAAAGAGGGACGATTAATTTTAGGCACATTGGCTTTAGTGTTATTGTTCCTGAATCTATTTATATACACACATTACCCTTTTGGAATTCTACCCATCATCAATATCATTATTTCTGCACTACTCCTATTCTTTTTCGCTTATTTTTTCCGTAATCCTCCACGAAAAGTATATATCGACGATCCCAGTTTAGTGGTTGCTCCGGCCGATGGAACCATTGTGGTGGTTGAACCAACTGACGAATTGGAATATTTTGGTGACAGACGCCTTCAGGTTTCTATTTTCATGTCTGTTTTCAATGTGCATGCCAACTGGTATCCGATTAAAGGTACGGTCATTAAATCAATCCACCACAGCGGACGCCACATGGCAGCTTTCCTGCCAAAATCAAGCACCGAGAATGAACGCTCAACGGTGGTTATAGAATCCGAAGGAAAAACAGAAATCCTGGTCCGCCAGATTGCAGGTGCACTCGCACGCCGAATAGTTACTTATGCCCACGCTGGCAAGAAAAGCCATCTCAACGAACATCTTGGTTTCATCAAATTCGGTTCGCGCGTCGATTTATATTTCCCGCTTGATACGGAAATCTTCGTTCAGGTTGGCGATTCAACTACCGGAAACGAAACCATTATTGCCCGGCTAAACGAAGATTAAATGACCATTGAAGAAGCTCAAAAGCAAGTCGACGATTGGATTAAAACCTATGGAGTCCGATATTTCGGAGAATTGACCAACATGGTTATTCTGACCGAAGAAGTTGGTGAGCTGGCACGGATCATTGCCCGGACTTACGGCGAACAATCTTTCAAGAAATCAGACGAAAATACCAACCTGGCCGACGAAATGGCCGACGTGCTTTGGGTTCTGATATGCCTCGCCAACCAAACCGGGGTAAACCTCACCGAAGCTTTTGAGAAAAACATGCAAAAGAAAACGGAGCGCGACAACACGCGGCATCTGGAAAACGAAAAACTGAAATAAACTTGACCTTTATCCCTTTTTAAGGGGCTTGAGATCATAATTCCAACCAACATGAGCAAATTTGACGATCTTTTCAAACAATATCATTGCAACATAAGCGACGAGAAAGTAAAACAAGACATTGACAAAATTCTGGCAGCACATTATGCCGAAAACGATAATGTTGCTGTTTACAAACAATGCCTGAGCCAGATTGACCTGACTTCATTGAATGGGTCCGACACCGATGCCGAAATCATTTCAATGGTAGAAAAAGTAAACGGTTTCAAAGCCACTTACCCACAACTACCCAATGTAGCTGCCATTTGTGTTTATCCGGCCCTGGTTCCGGTTGTAAAAGAACATCTGGCTGAAAATATTGGAATAGCATCAGTGGCTGCTGGTTTTCCGGCTTCACAAACTTTTATCGAGGTAAAAATAGCTGAAACTGCTATGGCCGTTATGGAAGGCGCTACTGAAATTGACGTAGTTATTTCTATAGGCAAATTTTTAGAAGGCAAATATCAGGAAGTTTACGAGGAATTGTCGGAGATAAAATCATCGTGCCGCGAAGCGCATCTGAAAGTAATCCTGGAAACAGGAGCATTAAAAACAGCTTCGAACATCATGAAGGCTTCTATTCTGGCCATGGCTGCCGGAGCTGATTTCATCAAAACCTCCACAGGAAAAATTCCGGTAGCAGCTACGTTGGAGGCTACTTACGTGATGTGCCAAGCCATTAAAGCCTGGAACGAAAAGAACAACGTGAAAATTAGCTACAAGCCGGCCGGTGGAATTGTTACCACCGAAGATGCAGTAAAACATTACACATTGGTAAAAGAAATACTTGGAACCGAATGGTTGGACAACACTAAATTCCGCTTTGGTGCAAGTCGTTTAGCCAATAACTTGCTAAGCTCAATAGAAGGAAAAGAAGTAAAGTATTTTTAATTGCCCCTAAGGCACACTGCTCACACTAGGGGATTGGGAAAGACCTCAAAAATCTCTGTCTGCAGCATATTCAGCACATCGTATAAGCGAACTTTTTACATCGCTATCCGCAAAGCCATTGAGTTCTTCGATGGCTTTGTTTTTATATGCATCCATTTGTTTCGTGGCGTAAGCTACACCGCCATTTTCATTGGTAAAACGAATAATGGATTGAATATTTTCGTTAGTAAAATCCTTTTTATCAATAATATCAATAACTTTAGCCCGATCTTCTGCGGCTGCATTTTGAAGCGCCGATATCAGTGGCAGGGTAATTTTACCATCCCGCACGTCATTCGCAGTCGGCTTTCCAATGGATATATTTTCCGTGTAATCGAAGATATCATCTTTGATCTGGAAGCAAATTCCCAAATATTCTCCAAAATTACGCAAATGGGTTAAAGCCTTTTCTGCTGCATTCACCGACAGGCCACCAACTTCCGTACAAGTAGAAAACAACAAAGCCGTTTTTTTCCGTATAATTGTATAGTAATTTTTTTCAGTTGCTTCGGAAGCCTGCACATTACTTAGCTGCAGCAACTCTCCATCTGAAAGTTGCATCCCTATATTTGCAATTGATTTTAATATAGGTAGATTATCTGTTTTTGTAGCACAAACCAACGCTTTGGATAAAATATAGTCGCCTGAAAGTATAGCTATTTTATTTGTCCACCGGGCATTTATCGACGGCTTTCCACGTCTTTCAAGCGTATCGTCCACCACATCATCGTGAATCAAACTGGCTGTATGAAGCAACTCCAGGGCAAGCGCTCCATCGATGGTATTCTGATTGACTTCACCGCACAACTTGGCCGATAGGATCACCAACATTGGACGTAATTGTTTTCCACTTTTTTGAAGCACATATTCATGTACGGTCTCAAGCATCGGGTTGTCCGTTTTGAGTGCTTCTGCAAAGGTTTCTTTAAACAATTGCATTTCCTGAAGAATCGGCTGTTTAATGGTTTCTATAAAATTCATATGAATGCTCATATTTTGGTGTGCTCTGCAAAAGTAAACATTTTTGTCGTTGGTTTAACTACCTCAGTTTATTTCTGTGTATTTTTTAATTACTTTTACAGTCAAAAGCGGTTTGTTATCAAACACTTTTTCGTTGGTATTTGTTTTTCATACACTTACATTATCACAGTAAATTTAAAATTTCATGAAAAAATTATTTCTGATTGATGCTTACGCTATCATATATCGGTCTTATTACGCTTTCATCCGCAATCCTCGTTTTAATTCAAAAGGGCTAAACACTTCTGCTATTTTCGGATTTGTAAACACACTGGAAGACGTTTTAAAACGCGAAAAACCAACTCATATCGCTGTTGCCTTCGATCCAAAAGGAAAAACTTTCCGGCACGAAGCCTTTGAGCAATACAAAGCACAACGCGAAGCAACTCCCGAAGATATTCGCCTCGCAGTACCAATTATTAAAGACCTGATTAAAGCATATAACATCCCTGCACTGGAAGTTCCGGGCTTTGAAGCCGACGATGTTATCGGAACCATGGCTAAAAAAGCCGAACAAGCCGGATTCGAAGTATTCATGCTTACGCCCGATAAAGATTACGGACAGCTGGTATCGGATCATATTTTTATGTACCGTCCGAAACACACAGGTGGGTTTGAAACAATGGGACCAACCGAGGTTAAAGCTAAATACGATTTGGACAGCCACGAGCAGGTTATTGATTTACTTGGACTCATGGGCGATTCGTCCGACAATATTCCGGGTTGCCCGGGGGTTGGAGAAAAAACAGCTGTGAAATTATTAAAAGAATTCGGCAGCATCGATACTTTACTAACCCGTACCAATGAATTAAAAGGAGCTCTGAAAACCAAAATAGAAGAGAACAAAGAACAAATTATTTTCTCCCGCTTTTTGGCAACAATCAAAATCGATGTTCCGATTGATTTCGACGAAGAAAGCCTGGAAATAGAACAACGAAATGAACCGGAACTGCGCGCTCTTTTCGACGAACTGGAATTCCGGACCATGTCAGCCAAGCTGGGAAATCCGTTTACCTCATTCCCACCCGATCATCCGCTCCCAAGTATTAAGACTACCAAGCCCAAAACAAGCACAGGCCAGATGTCTTTGTTCGATACGTTCAATCAACCCGAAGAGCCTGTCAAACAAGCTACTCTGCAAACAATTGTGCATGAAACGGTAGCTACAACAGAATCAACTTCGGGCTTAAAAACGATCAACGACATTCCGCACAAGTACGTATTAGTTGATAATAAAGTAAAACGCTCTGATTTGATATCTAAGCTTTTTATGCAAAAATCCATTTGCTTCGACACAGAAACAACCGGTCTGGATATGTTTACTTCCGATTTGGTTGGAATGTCTTTCTGTTTTAAACCCGGAGAAGCGTACTATGTTTCGTTACCGGAGAACAAGACTGAAGCCATTGAAATCTTGCACGAATTCAAAGCAATTTTTGAAAACGAACAAATAGAGAAAATAGGCCAGAATATCAAATTCGACTTACTTATGCTGCTGCAATACGGCATCAAGCTTGACGGAAAACTTTTCGACACTATGATTGCGCATTATCTGGTCCAACCCGAATTGCGCCACGGAATGGATTATCTGGCTGAAATTTATTTACAATACCGCACTATTCACTACGAAGATTTGGTAGGTGGAAAAGGTAAAAACCAAGCTGGAATTCGAACCATTGATTTAAACAAGCTCTGTGATTACGCTGCTGAAGATGCTGATATCACTTATCGCCTAAAACAAATTCTGGAACAAGAGCTAAAAAACAACGCATTGGAAAAATTATTCTACGAAATAGAAATGCCTCTTATGCAAGTTTTGGCCACTATGGAACACACCGGAGTTCGTATCGACAGTGAAGCGTTGCGCCAGAGTTCCGAAATCCTGACTAAAGAAATGGAACTATTGGAAAAAGAAATCCACTCAATTGCCGGATTTGAGTTCAACGTAAGCTCACCCATGCAGGTTGGAGAAATTCTTTTTGACCGGTTGAAACTAGACGACAAAGCCAAGAAAACAAAAACCGGACAGTACTCAACATCAGAAGACGTGTTGGAGAAAATTCGTTCAAAACACCCGATCATTGGCAAAATTCTCGATTATCGCGGGCTCAAAAAACTATTAAGTACCTACATCGACGCATTACCGCAACTGATTAGCCCAATAACCGGTAAGGTTCACACATCCTACAATCAGACTGTGGCTGCCACCGGACGACTCAGTTCTACGAATCCGAATCTGCAAAACATCCCGATTCGAGATGCACAAGGCAAAGAAATTCGAAAGGCATTTATTCCAGATACTGATAGCCTCTTTTTCAGTGCCGACTATTCTCAGATAGAACTTCGCATTATGGCTCATCTAAGTGGCGATTTGAACATGCTCGACGCATTTAATAGCGGACATGACATTCATACAGCTACAGCCGCTAAGATCTATAAAATTTCAATTGAAGAAGTCACTTCGGATATGCGCCGGAAAGCCAAGACAGCCAATTTTGGGATTATCTATGGCATTTCTGTTTTTGGATTATCCGACAGGTTAAGTATCCCCCGGGCTGAAGCAAAAGAATTGATTGACGGTTATTTTGAAACCTATCCGCAGGTAAAAAAATACATGGACGCAAGTATTCAGCGTGCCAAAGAAATGGGTTATGTCGAAACTTTGCTCGGTCGCAAGCGCTTCTTGCCCGACATTAATTCTCAAAACAGCATTGTCCGTGGTTTTGCCGAACGAAATGCCATCAATGCACCCATTCAGGGAACTGCAGCGGATATTATCAAAATAGCTATGGTTCGCATTCAAAAAAGGTTGGAGCAAGAAAATCTTCGATCCAAAATGACTATGCAAGTACATGATGAGTTGAACTTTACTGTCCCAAAAAACGAATTAGACACATTGAAAAAAGCAGTTATCGAAGAAATGGAAAATGCAATTAAACTCCAGGTTCCACTTATTGCAGATTGTGGGATCGGTGCAAACTGGTTGGAAGCACATTAAAGATGTTCTATTTTGAACAAAAAGAGGACATACAAACACTTATCTTAAACTCAATCACGAACTTACACTCTTTTTATCAAGTTTATACTTATTCTAAATATAATTATATAATAAGCATCTATTTGTATTACAAATAGATGCTTATTATATTTAAAACAAAATTTTATTTAAATTCTTAGAAGCATTCTAAATTAGCATTTATCATGCTACAAAAGTGATAGCATTCATTTTTTTCATTTATATTTGTCGCGTAAATCAAACGAGTCATGAGAGTTAACACTAAGATTAGATACGGCTTAAGAACAATTATTGAAATAGCAAATTCAACAGACCCAAACGGTGTGCTGCAGAAAGACATTGCAAAAAGTCAACATATTTCTTTAAAATATCTGGATCCTATCATCTCTGCACTTAAAGTAAAAGGTTTGGTTGCAAATTCTAAAGGACGTGGTAGTGGATATAGATTAACGCGCGAACCGAAAGACATTACGATGTTGGATATTTATACAGCTTTTGAACAAATTGTCATTGTAGAATGTATCAACAATAAAGGTTTTTGTGAAAGATCTACCCACGATTGTAAAGCAAAAAGTTATTGGAATGAATTTAGTGCTGAGTTCACTCAACTTTTAGCTAAAAAAAATCTTGAACAAATTATTCAGGAAACTTACTATGAATGTAAGGAAGCGGGAATAACGCAATGAACAAGTTGGATTTCAATTTGTTATATTTGTAATTAAATTCGTATTTTACACATCATAAAGTTTCTATTTTTTTAAAGACAAATGCTACTAATATTATAGCATTAATATTATTCAACAGACAAAAAAAATTAAATAATTACAACACAAAATCTTTCTACAAATATTTTTTTTTAAAACACAATACTACAATTGCTATAGCATATATTACATAAAGTATAAAAATTTCGTTCACAACCCAATAATAACAAATTACTTATCATTATGACTAAAAAAAAGATTTTTAAACCAACCATGCTGCTTCTATTAAGCTTCATTTTTTTGAATGGAGGCTTAATGCAGGCCCAAAGTCTAAAGTTAAACCCGAAGACTTTTAGCATGACAATTTTTGGCACAACTAACGTACACAACTTTCAAAGCAAAGTGACACAAGCCACCGGGGAATTAGTTGCCAACAGTTCAAAACAGGTCCAATTATTAGAAGTAGAAATACCTGTTAAGTCAATCAAAAGCAACGAAAAGCTGATGGACAAAAAAACGTACGAAGCTTTTAATGAGCCCAAAAACCCCACTATCAAATTCAAAATGACCGAAGTCAATTCCTTGCAAGTTACCGGAGATGATATCAATGTGACTGTAACTGGTAATTTAACCATGGCCGGAGTTACAAAAAAAATTGTCATCAAATCAACAGGTAAAGTATTAAAGGCAGGAACTTACGAATTCAAAGGAAGTGTGGCTCTTAAAATGACTGATTTTGGGATGAAACCACCTACTGCTATGTTGGGAGTAATGAAAGTCGGTGATGCTATCACACTTAAATACGATGTAACTTTTGAAGGCGTATAAAAAACTATATAACTCTATCATGAAAAAGCACTTTCATGAATCATATCAATTAATAGTAACTAACAAAAAATGAAAATGAAAAAATCAATTCTTACAGTAGCAGCCGCATTACTTTTATGCAGCACCACGTTTGGTCAGTTTCGCGCAACCGATAAGACCGGAATAAACGTCTTTGAAATGCCTAAAACTGAAACCCAGTTCAATGGTATTAAAGTTGATTTGGGTGGTAGTTTCACCCAGGGTTATCAAACTTTGGATCACTCGAATGCCGATGCAAATGGAGCAAATAAAAGATTAGTGGCTGGAGTGGATCAAAATCTTTTGACTCCAATCATTTCTAATTTCAATCTTGCTGCAGCAAATTTATATCTGAACACTCAATTAGCTGATGGAGTTGCACTTAATCTTACCATGTACTTGGCTTCCCGTCACCATAATGAAACTTGGGTAAAAGGCGGATACATCCAATTTGATAAAGTGCCATTTATCCATCTGGATATGTTGGATAACCTCATGAAATATACGACTGTAAAAGTGGGGGAATTTGACGTAAACTACGGTGACGCGCACTTCCGTCGTTCTGATGGAGGTAATACGATCTACAACCCATTCATTGAAAACTACATCATGGATGAATTCTCAACTGAAGTTGGTGCTGAAGCCGATTTCCAATACAAAGGCTTCTTAGGAGTTGCAGGTATTACTGATGGTGAATTAAAAGGAGATATCAATTATGTAGCTCCAACACCAGGCGCATCTAACGGTGTTCACAAACCAGCATTTCTAGCTAAAGTTGGCTACGACAAGCAATTAAATGAAGATCTCCGGGTTCGTTTAACTGGTTCGGTTTATTATACAGCCGGCTCTGTTGCTAACACTTTGTTTGGTGGTGACCGTACCGGTTCAAACTATTTTGGTGTAATTGACATCAATCCACCTAGCACATCAAATGCTTTTTCTGGTCGTTACAATCCGGGACTAACTGACAAACTGACAACTGCGATGGGTAACTTGTTCGTAAAATGCCATGGTCTAGAATGGTTCACCACAATTGAATCAGCAAAAGGTCGTGCATTAAGAGAAACAACCGGCGAACGTACAGCAAATCAATTTGCCACCGATTTAGTTTACCGCTTTGGAAAAGATGAAAACTTCTGGGTAGGTGGACGTTACAACACGCTCAGCGCAGACGTTCCTCCATCAGCAGCAGTGGCAGCAGTAGCTCCCGTAGGTACTACAAAAGAAACAACAGGTGTTCCGGCCATTGCAGCATACACAGGAAAAATCAATCGTTGGGCGGTAAGCGCCGGCTGGTTCTTAACAAAAAATGTTATGACAAAAGTTGAATACGTAAATCAGGATTATAAAAACTTTGCAACTTCAACCATTTATAATGGAGCTAACTTCAAAGGATTTGTACTACAAGCTGTAGTAGGGTTCTAATTTTTAGCAATACAATAAAAATAAACCGGTAGGATTTCATCTTACCGGTTTATCTACAAAAACAACTTGGAGCATGAAAAGGTCTGTAATTATATTGCCACTGCTCTTCCTAACTTATCTTTTTATTTCTGCACAAACAACATTCTCTGTTGAACTGCAGAAGAATAGCTCATTGACTATTAATGGGTCTACAAATTTATTGCCTTTCCGGATTTCCCAAAGTGGAGATAAACTCACCAAACGCAACTTCATTATAACTGCAACACAGAATCAAAACAAAGTTGTCTTAAGCCAGAATCAACATTCAATTTTAGTAAGAAACTTTGAATCAAAAAACAAAATGGCATTGAGAGACTTTCTGAAACTTGTGAAAGTTGACAGTTATCCAAATTTCAACATACAATTAAATTATTTTGAGTTTCAGCCGAAGGCAGCCAATGAAGCAGAATTATCGAAGGCAAATGTATCGGTAAACATAACAATTACCGGGAAAACCAAGCAATATACCATTCCTGTAACATCAAACCAAGAAGGAGATTTGTACACTTTGAATGGAAAGGAAAAAATCAATATCCGTGATTTTGGATTGACACCACCGGTTGAAATGATGGGCCTCTTACGCGTGAACGAATGGATTGACATAGATTTCCACATCATCTGCAAAATAAACGCTTACAATTCATCGTTCGACCTAAAAGCAGCAAATCCACAGAATGCAACAGGAAACAAAAAACTCCTAAGCAACGAGTTTGCCAACTATACCCCAAATTAAATTTATTTTATTCAATCAATATTAAATAGAACTGCAGGGATGACAAAAAAGCCCTTTCCAAATTGGAAAGGGCTTCTGTATTATTTATAAGAAGCAATTATGCTAACTTGTTCACATAAACAGCCAACTTCGACTTCAAGTTGCTTGCTTTATTTTTGTGAATGATATTACGTTTAGCTAGCTTATCCAACATTGCACTGATTTTTGGTAACATCTCAGCAGCAACAGATTTTTCTGCAGTAGCACGCAATTTACGCACAGCATTACGAGCTGTTTTTGCATAATAACGGTTGTGCAATTTTTTCTTTTCAGCTTGACGTATTCTTTTAATCGATGATTTATGATTTGCCATCTCAATCTTTATTTTAATCTTTAAATTTCTTATTTTCTTGTAGTCCATAGGGGAGTCGAACCCCTCTTTCCAGGATGAAAACCTGGCGTCCTAACCGATAGACGAATGGACCATCTAATCTCTTTTCAATTAAGAGTTGTTGTTCTCAATTGCGGGTGCAAATATACGGCACTTTTTTGAATTGACAAAGGCTTTCCAATAAATATTTCAAACTTTTCGTAAATCACTATTTATCAATGGCTATAATTTTGTCCGGTTTTCATTTTCCCGGAACTAATGACACTTTGCACCTAATATTTTTGTTACATTTGTATTCTAAAGAGCTTTTTATGCAGATTAAAACCACCGGAATTGTCCTCCATTCGATAAAACACACTGATTCGTCAACGATTTTCACGGTTTATACCCAACAATTCGGCCGGGTATCATATATGGTTCATGGCGCAAATAAAAAGAAGTCTGTTTGTCGGGCAGCTTTTCTTCAGCCGTTGTCGATTGTGGAGATGGATGTATTTCATACACCAGGAAAGGATATTCAACGAATTAAAGACATGAGAATGGAATATCAGTCTACCAGCATACCTTTTAATCCAATAAAAAATTCAGTGGCTCTATTCCTCTCCGAAATCCTTTATCGAACCTTACGCCAAACTGAACCCGATGAGAGTTTGTTTCTTTTTCTGGAAAATTCAATCCAGCAACTAGACTGTTGTGAAGAAGGAATATCCAATTTTCATTTGGTATTCCTGATTAAGCTTTCCAGATATTTGGGATTTGAACCGAGCCAGGAGGGAGATGCCGGTAAGTACTTTGATTTGATGAATGGCATTTTTCTAAACAACAGACCACTCCATATGCATTTTTTGCTTCCGGATACAACTACTGATTTCGTTTCGTTGCTACAGACAGACTATACAAACATGCACCGGTTGATTTTAAGCCGGGAAAAACGAACAAATTTGCTCAAAAGCTTAGTAGAATACTACCGGATGCATATCCCCGAATTTCACGGATTACATTCGCTTACCGTATTGCAGAGTTTATTTGATTAAAGAACCAACGACATTAATTACCCTTGGGATATATAATAACTTGTTGCCCGATCTTTATCTTACCTCCCGAGTTTTTATTCCACTCTTTCAGTTCTTCCATGGTACAACCGTACTTTTTGGCTATAGAATAAAAAGATTCTCCGGATTTTACTTTGTGCTGAATACTCTGAGGCGTACTTTCTGCTTTGGAACCTTTACCTTTCGGTTTATCGTTTGATTGTGTGAGTTTCAATTCCTGCCCAAATCGTATTTTTGAATCAGTCATATTATTCATTTTCTTCAAATCTTCTACCGAAATATTATTATCCTTGGCAATGCTAATCAGGCTCTCTCCTTTTTTCACTTTATAGGATATTGTTTTTCCTGCAGTTTCTGTCTTCTCAACCTGCTTAGTGTTGTTTGATTTCTCTGCAGCAATATTCTTGGTTGCATTGTCATTATCCTGAACAATCTTCAACTCTTGTCCGGGACGAATCTTTCCTTTTGGCAAATTATTGATCTTCTTCAGGTCATCCACCGAGACATTATACATTTTAGAAATACTATACAACGATTCCCCGGAAGCAACCTTATGCGTTGCACCCTTTCGTGGAGTTTCAACTTTAGCAACTTCAATATTTTTAGCCGGTTTAGGTTGTTCTGTTTGCTGAGCTAGCTTAAGTTCCTGACCAGGTTTAATTTTCCCTTTTGGCAAATTGTTGATTTTCTTCAAATCTTCCACAGACATATTGTACTGCTTGGCAATACTGAAAAGAGATTCTCCTGAAACCACCTTATGGGTTGCACCTTTTTGAGGTGTTTCAACTTTAGCAACCTCAACATTTTTTGTTTGTTCGGGTTGTTGTACCAATTTAAGCTCTTGACCCGGACGAATCTTTCCATTTGGAATGTTATTGATTTTTTTCAAATCTTCCACAGTCATGTTATTCTCTTTGGCGATGCTGAAAAGAGATTCCCCTGAAACTACTTTATGGATCGAGGTTTTTTGAGGCACTTCTGCTTTCGCAGTTTCAGTGTTTTTATCGCTACCTGGCTGTACGTTCAATAGGAGTTCCTGACCTGAATGAATCTTCCCTTTAGGAAGATTATTTATCCGTCTTAACTCAGCAACAGACATATTATACATTTTGGCAATACTGGAAAGTGTTTCGCCTTTTTTTACCGTGTGGGAAGTATGAGATTTCAATGCATCCTGATCGGTTGCTTTTGAAGATTCGGCTATTCTCGGTGCATTATTGACGGGCACATTTATATTCTCAACAATGGTCTCTTCGTCCTTCACTTTAATCCGCTGCTTGAGACTTAGTTTATTGCCTTTAATATTATTTTTCTTCTTAAGCTCAGCAACAGTCAAGCCGTATTTCTGAGCAATGGACGAAAGTGTTTCACCCGACTTCACCTTATGGTATTCCGCAGGAACAACCCGCTTAGTTTGTTTTACAACGCTCTGCTGGGACGAGAGAGCAGGGAGTGACGTTTTAGTCTGAACCTGGGCTTGTTTAGGGGCTTCGGGTTCGCTCTTAAAACCTTTGGTCATGATTTTATGGAAAACTGTCAGGATCGGACTGGCACCAATTACACGGCTCGCCTTCAAGAAACGTTTGGTGTAATATGCTTCGGTAGAACTTGAAATTGTTACCCCATGATGTACAGCCGCATGAATGAAATTAAACTCTCCATTTTCCTTGGCCGAAACTACGATTCCAACATGACCAACATTTTTACTCCGTTTCCGTCCAGAGAAAAAAACCAAATCACCTGCTTTAAGCTGAGTCCTTTCCACAGGGTTAAACTGCTTTGACTGATCAATAGAAGAGCGCTCTAAGTTATACCCAAAATTTCGATAGACATATGATGTAAAACCAGAGCAATCGAAAGAAGAAGTACCCGGGGAACCATAGTGGTAAGGGGTATTTATGAATAACTTTCCATAATTTATAACCGAATCGGAAAGAGATATTTCGTTTTGAGATAAATAATTAACGCGGGTAGAATCGGATGCCGCAAATTCAGTTGCTTTCGATTGCACTTCTGCAAACGGAAAAACAAGAAGAATTATCAGGCTTATAATTAAGTAGATGTACTTTTGTAAAGGCATAAGAATAACACGATGCTTGATTGACTTCTTGCAAAGGTATCATTTTTAGCTAACAAAAACTGACGCCGCTTCCATTTTTAAGAAAAAAATGGATTCTTTTTAAAAACCAAGTCTCCATTTTATTAAATGTATGATTTATTAAAACTCGATACAAACTCCCCCTTCTTTTACATTCAAACTTACCGCTTCCCCCATTATCAAAGGCAAATTATAATCCACATGCCCGGCCGGAAAATTAAAACAAACCGGATAATCATAGTCACGAACTGCCTCCCAAATTATTTCCTGCATGGTTTGTTTCATCAGCGGATCTTCTTCGCATTCTCCAAATTGACCCACCACAAGCCCTGAAATTTTAGACAACACGCCGCTCAAACGCAAATTTTGTATCATCCGGTCAACTTTGTACGGTCTTTCGGCTACATCCTCGAGAAACAGGATATTATTTTCATAATTGACATCGAACCGGGTGCCGCGCAAACCCATCATGACCGACAAGTTGCCCCCGGTCAACTTAGCCTTGACTTGCCCCGTCCGATTGAGAGGGTGATGAGGAATTTGATAGGTTGGGTGTTTTCCAAACAGAATTTCCTTGATCAGCTGTATTTGATCAGCCCCGTCGGGTAATTCGGTAAAATACTTCGACATAACGCCGTGAATAGAAGCAATACCAAGATTGGTTATCGCATTGTGCAAAATCGTAATATCACTAAATCCAATCAACCATTTGGGCGATTTCAAGAACCCTGTGAAATCAATTCTATCAATAATCTGAGCAACACCATATCCACCTCGGCTGCAAAGAATGCCCTTTACGTCCGGATCATCGAGCGCTTGCTGCAAATCGGCAGCACGCTGTTCTTTTGTACCGGCAAAACGGCCGTATTCCGAACGGGCAAACTGACCTTCAGTTGGGTTCAATCCCCAGTTTGTGAGCATTTTTATAGCACCATCAATTTGATCGGGATTAATTACTCCCGAGGGAGAAATGATGCGGACCTGATCGACAGGTTGTAAATATAGAGGAGTCATGTTTTTTAATTATGAATTATAAGTTATGAATTATGAGTGGTGGATTTCAAATTTGCTTTCGTTATCAGGATAGCACTTCGTATCATTTTTAATATTTCAACTGCATCTTTATTTATACTTTCAAATTCATTTGCTTTTATATAGTGTGTTTCTTTTAGTAGCTCGAGCCAATAACCTGTTTCAGCACATTCTTTCTGGGCAATTCCGAGCTTATGAACAAAATCCATTTTACTCTCTGCATTTTGAGCCTCTTTAATGAGTGCACCAACAGCTGTTCCACTCCTCAACAGCTGCTTACTCAGAACATATTCCTTAGAATTATCGACCAAATATTGATAAAGTTTAATTATCCGGATCGCAAAATTAAAGCTTTTAGTTTCAAGTACACCTTTATCACACATAAATCATAACTTATAATTAATATTTCAGCCACTTCCAAAGTTCTTTCCAGGATACTTTTTTACCGTACATCAAAATGCCTGTCCGGTATATCTTGCCAGCCAGCCAAGTTGTACCAATAAACGAGAGCACTAAGATAGCTAAAGAAAGAATGATTTGCCAAACCGGAACATCGAACGGAAGACGCACCATCATAACGATGGGCGAAGTGAACGGAATCATCGAACACCAGAACGCCAAAGGGCCGTCGGGATTCTGTGCCGCAAAAATCCCTGCATAGATAGCAAAAATAATCGGAAGCATAATGGGCATGGAAAACTGTTGCGTATCAGTTTCATTATCCACCGCCGAACCTATCGCCGCGAAAAGCGAAGCGTACAATAGATATCCGCCCAAAAAGTAGACAATAAACAATCCCACTATCTGAAAATAGTTGACACCACTTAAAGCAGTAAATAAGTTTTGTATTTCGGCAGGCATAGCATGAACCGGAACCGGTTGCATTCCCATTTTCCCTATTTGCTGCATGGAACTGACATCCACGTTTCCTCCAAATATCGAGCTTACAGCCGCCGAGATCACTCCGGTAAGGATCACCCACATCAGAAACTGGGTCAAGCCCACCATGGCAATACCGATAATTTTTCCCATCATCAGTTCAAACGGTTTTACCGATGAGATCATTACTTCCACAATACGGTTGGTTTTTTCTTGCACCACACCGTTCATCACCTGCGCCCCGTAAATAATGATAAACATGTAAATGATTAAAGCCGAAAACATACCTATCGTCAAGGCAAGTTCGGCCGAACCGACTTTATCTTTTCCATCTTCACCCCATTTGATGGTTTTCAAATCAATCTCCGTATGCGATTTTTCCACCATTTCTTTCAGGTCCGGGATGTTATAAGCTGCCAGTTTTTGGTCTTCAACATATTTGTTGAGTAAACCTGTGATATAACCTTTGAGCTCCAGGCTCACTTGCTTTTCCGAATACAACGTAATGGCATTGGGATTATCAACCAGATTGCCGGCAATGTAAAGCAACGCAGTAATCTGCCCCTTCCCTACATTCTCTTTCTTTACTTGTTCTACCGGTGCATCAACAAACTGAAACGTATAAGCTTCATTGTTTTTCAACACCCGGGTATAAAGATGCGATTTGTCAATCACGACAATTTTCTTCACCTTGTCATCCTTCATGCCACCCAGCCAGACAATAAGCGCTATCATTCCAGCGAAAAGCAATGGAGTTAGAAACGTAAGCAGGATAAATGATTTTTTCATTACCCGCGTGGTATATTCCCGTTTTATGATTAAATTAATCTTGCTCATAATAACTAATAATGAACCCCTAGCCCCTAAAGGGGAACTAAGTTACTTTTATATTGTATCTATTTTACATAACATTTAATAATCGGTTGTAATACATCTTCCTCCCCTTTAGGGGTCGGGGGTCATTTTGTAACCGTCTTAATAAAAATATCATTCATACTGGGGAGTAATTCTTCGAAAGAAAGGATTTCTGTTTGTTTGATTATTTCACTCAACAATACATTATTGCCTCCGGACAGGTGTTTTTTAATGGTGCTTTCCACCAACCCGTTCTTAGTTGTTTGCGATAGTAATTCGAAATTTTCATTGCCCAGAACCGGACTTTGCGAACGAACCACGTAGGTATTGGTTGCATGCGAAGCCCTGATTTCGGCCACGTTTCCCTGCAATACAACTTTGGCCCGGTCGACCAACGAAATGTTCTCGCACAAGTCCTCCACTGTTTCCATATTGTGCGTAGAGAAAATAATGGTGGCACCTTTATCGCGCAGTTCCAGGATTTCCCGTTTAAGCAAGTCGGCATTTACCGGATCGAAACCACTGAAGGGTTCATCGAAAATCAACAGCTTCGGGTCGTGCAAAATGGTGGTGATAAATTGCACCTTTTGCGCCATCCCTTTGGATAGTTCTTCCACTTTCTTATTCCACCAGTCCTGAATTTCGAATTTTTCAAACCAATATTTCAAGGCTTTTTGGGCATCGCTTTTGGTCATGCCTTTGAGCTGTGCCAGATACAAAGCCTGTTCGCCGATCTTCATCTTTTTATACAGGCCGCGTTCTTCGGGCAAATAACCGATATGTTGCACATCGGCCGGCGTCATGCGTTTTCCGTTCAACCGCACTTCGCCACTATCGGGAGCCGTGATGCAGTTGATAATCCGGATGAGCGTGGTTTTACCGGCTCCATTCGGACCCAGCAAACCATACACCGTATTTTCGGGAACGGTAAGACTTACCTCGTCCAACGCGCGGTGTCCGGCAAATTGTTTTACTACGTTTTCTACTTCTAAGAAATCCATTCGTTTGAGTTTATTTGGGATGGCAGAATTCCGATTCTGCCAGTAACCTATAAAAAATTGTTTTGAGTATGGCGGAATCGGAATTCCACCATCCCGAAATTTCACATTTTTCTTTCATCAACAAAGCTGTAATACACGCCGCGGGCAATGATGATATGGTCTAGCAGGGTGATTCCTATTGCTTCGCAACCGGCTTTGATGCGACGGGTTATCTGTTCGTCTTCGTGGCTCGGGCGGTTTTGTCCTGATGGATGATTGTGTGCCACCACCACGGCTTGTGCCGATTTTTCCAATGCCATTTTGAGCAACATGGGGATGTCCACCACCGTTTGGCGGCTGCCACCTTGTGTCAACCGTTTTATCTCGATCACTTTATTGGCACCGTTGAGCAAGCCAATCCAGAATTCTTCGTGGGGCAAATCCACCAATTGCGGTTCGAAAAGGTCGAAAAGATCTTTGCTGGAAGTGATCTTTTTCCGTTCGAGCACTTCACTCGTTTTACGACGTTTCCCCACTTCCAGTGCCGCCATTATGGTTATGGCTTTAGCCTCGCCGATGCCTTTGAACCGTTTACACAAATCGGTAATCGTAAGCTGGGCCAGTTCATTGAGGTTATCCCGGCATTCGCGCATGATCCGGCGCGAGAGTTCCACCGCCGATTCATCCCGGTTGCCCGAACCGATAAGGATAGCCAGCAATTCAGCATCCGAAAGACTTTGTGCGCCTTTCCGAAGCATCTTTTCGCGTGGACGGTCATCTTCGGCCCACTCGCGGATTGTCAAACGTCTATCGTCGGTTTCCATAAGCTGTTACAAGTAAATAGTTACGAGTTACAAGTCAGTTCATCTGAATATCCTTTAAATTACTTACGTCAAAAATACTAAAAAAATTCTTTTATACAAATTTTGCCGGAAAGGATGTAAAAAAGAGGATGAATGAACATCCTCTTTCCGTTGTATTTCAAATTGAAACAGTCTTTAGACTGGCAGTCCATCATATACGAACTCCATCCACAACGCAGTGAAGCATTGGGTCCGATGATACAATTGGATTCATGCGCCCTGCAAGGACAATATAATTATTTGCCAATCTATTATATTGGGCTTGCAGCCCGAATGTTATTTCGCCCACAAGTACCCAAGGCTTCACCTTGGGCTGAAATATATAAGCCTTACAGGCTATTCGTTCAATCTGTAAACCGCTTCAAAACTTGATTTGCTCTTTTGGACACCACTTTTTTATTTGTGTCTCACAATTCTCCTACTTCTTAGGCTCCCACACCAATTTCCATTTTTGAACAATATCGCTAGCGGCATACGACCGGATAGGCGGTTCATTCTGAGCCATGTCCGCTTCAACACAATTCCAGTCGGGACCGGACAAATACAGGTATTTTAAGGCCTTATTCGACCTTACCGTGACTGCAAAATGGTTAGCATCCAGCCTTTCCATTTCCACGAAGGCCCAACGGTTCCAACCTCCGGCTATGTAACAACTGTTGGTTCCCTCCGGCACCATGACCGAGTAAGTTATATCATCGTCCGGAACGGATTTGTCATACACTGCCGCCCAACCCGAAACAACATCGTTGGTTGAATAACTCCTGTCGTCGCGCACCCATTTATTGTTGCCCAATTCCATATAGCCCCAACCATTGCCTGCAAAATAGTTATACTTGAGCAGGTTGTTCGACGGAATAGTAATGGTATAATGCGTATCATCCACTTTTGTCATTTCAGTAAATGCCGTCCAACCATCCCAGCCACCCATTATATAGCAGCATTGGGTACCTTCGGGCACCGTGACATTGTATTCCATATCCACATTTTTTATTGATGGGTTATAAACTGCCGCCCAACCGGCTACCGTATCTTTTTCGGCATAAGCCCGGTTATCCATTTCGGTTCCATCGGCTGCTTTTTCTACATACCCCCAACCCGGACCGGAACTGTATTTATATTTATGCGTAGCATTGGCATCTTCAATTTCAATCGTATAGTGGGTGTCATCCACCTTCATCATGAGCTGATGACTCCACCCATTCATTTCACCGGCAATGTAACAGGCATTTGTGCCTGCGGGAACTGTAACAGAATACACTAAAGCGTTTGCCGAAACAGCAACAAACGCAAACAGGAACATAAATAATAGTTTTTTCATAACATTTGCTTTTAAGTCAGTTTAAAGTTAGCAAAAATCCGGATTGGGTAGAGCGGGCAAACCCATCACGGATGTACAAACAAGCATTCAATAGTGGGAATATTATTCAAAATGAGTAATCGGAGAAGATTCTCTCCAGAGGAACAAGTCCATTTGCGATAGATTATATTTCAAATACTATACAAATCAATTGTAGTTAGATGCACCAGGCTGTTGAATCAAACAACATGAAACGTTGACTTATAAATAACAGACAAGAAGATTGGAAAGTTTTGACCTGAGGGGTTAAGGGAGAGTGGGGTACGGCTCAACACCTATTTCATTTTAGCAAGAATAGATTAGCCAAACCGGAAGTTTAAAGCTACTTTATCAAAATCTCTAACGAAACAGCTTATCTGCACTTATTTTAAAAAGACCGATATGATCGGCATCCACATTTTGTGCTTTGATATAGTATTTCAATGGCGAATAAACCATCAACGGAAATTGTTTTGTTCTGACAGAGTCCAGCACCTCTCCTTTATTGCTGATTTTAAACAACAATGATTTCGGATTATCATTCGGAAAACCGCTGGTTCCTTGTATAATAAATTCTGTTTGATTATACGATACGACTCGATCCAACCAGTCGTTAGTAGAATCTCCAAAGCGTTTTGTCCAAAGGGTATCTCCACTTGAATTTGTTCTGATTATCTGGCAATCTATATTGCTATTCTGGCTCAGATTATTCGCAGTCCGTCCAACAATCAGAAAACCATTGTCTGCAAGTTGCACGAGGTCAAATCCCCTTTCTTCAAATGGGAAATCATTATGTTTATATACACTGTTTAAAAGTTCAACTCCCTTTGAATCATATTTTTTCAAATAAGCCTGATCATTATTATAACTTCCCGTCATAGCAAATCCCCCATCAGTTGTAGCTATGATCTGAACCGGATAATAAACAAAGTCATAGATATTCTTTTGCCATAATTGATTGAAATTTCGATCGAGCTTGGTAAGCTTTGTTCCAAAAAGCACATAGCCTCCATCATTCGTTTGCAAAGCACTGGATGCACTCAAGCCTGAAAATTCGACTATACGGGTTTGTTCACCCCTTCTGTTTAATTCAACAAGCAGAGTTTTAGAATAAACAACATCTCCCCCTTCCTCAACTGAACCAACACAAACATAAGTCCCATCATTCCGTTGAAACATCTTGGCTACCTGAACTGAATAAAACGAAGACCCCCAACCTGAACCTGAAGAAGCATTGGTTCCCCATTCGTAATTACTCTTCGACCACTCAATGCCAAAGTCGGAATTGGTTTTGATTATAGTCAGCTTATTCTTGTAGACACCAGTTATCAACAAACCATTATCTTTAGTAAAGAAGATATTATCTATTCTATTTAGCTGAAATACGCCGGAAGAATTGGGAACTCCGCTATATTCGGAGCTACACGCCAACAATAAAAACATAGACAGACTTGCTAACAATAGGTTTTTCATAACAACTGAATATTTTATTTATAAACTGGTTAATTCAATTAGCCCGCTAGCACAGGTCTGCGACTACGAATGGGCTACTATTTCTGTTCAACCTTCCAGATTGTTGCCACAAATTCATTCCCTTGAAAGAATTCATCCCAGCCGATAGGTGTAGGGCCTTCGATACCTTTAAAGAATAACTTCTGACCCGAGCAGTCGTAGACTTCCTCACGGCTATACTCAACAGGTTTATGATTCACAAAACTAATTACATAATGATTCTCATCCGTAGATTTATTTCTATAAACCCTGATGGATATGCTAATCCCTACATCAGCCTGATTTTTGCAAAACCTTGCCAGCCAGTCAACGTTCCGAAGGGGGTCTGTGACCCCACAAACCGAGATAGTATGATTTTCGACTATCTCTAGTTTAGAATCATCCCGACAACTAGTACACAACAAAAGCAAATGAAAGAGAACAGCAGAGAGAAACAACTTTGATTTCATAATGAGTTTTTATATCGTTCAATTACCCCTACCCGTAGCGCCCTTAGTTTGTAGTTAGAAATTTATTTGAGTTTAATAAACGTAATATTTTTCACATTATCTGTAAGGGATCTGTCTATGAAATTATAAATTTTAAGTTGTTCCTTTTTACCATTTTCTGACAATAAAATAGTAAAATCATGTTTGATCGCTGAATTATAAATAATCAATCTGTTTTGTTGAGTCAAATCAAATTGATATCCCTGAAGTGGCGTGTAGAGCTCAATTAGTTTATTTTGAGTAAACCGCAATGTGTCACATATTCCATCTGAATATGGAGCTGTTTCAATCCAAGTACCCGTTAACCGATCTAATTGTGAAATTTCTTTTTGTTCATCACAACTAATAAGGAAAAAACAAACAAAAATCAAATATCTAAAATTTACTTTCATGATTATACCAAATTAAATTATCCGCTCGTGGAACATCGTAGGCCAGACATTGCTTAGCTGAAGTTTCTTATTTATTATCGAATTCTAATTGTCCCTCATACTAAGGAAATGCATCGAGCTGAAAGTACCTGTTATACTGTCGGCATCGTTTTTACATCCGGGCAGAATCAACATCAGCCATAAAAGAGTCATTAAGCGTGTTTTCATCTTGTTGTTTGCTTTTCTACTGTATATTTTAAGATGCAAATCAAGATTCATTCGTTGCATCAACCTGGCACATTACACATCGCAAAAATGCCGCACCTCACATGCCTCACCTCCGCCTTTTTTCATCCAACCCATTTTTACGTCACAATCCAGTTCTAGTCACTTCGCGTTAGTTAAAAAGACCTTGTTTTTCTCACAAAAAATTAGCTGTCCAACACTTTCTTTAATGTCCAAAAAATAGATATTGATTTTCAGCCTCTTACAAACCCTGATTTTACTCCCTGTCCAACATTTTTTTTTGGAAGATAAATAAAAGCTGCATAACTTTGGGTAATCAGAATAGTTAATCTGATGGATTTATCACCCCGACCCCTGGTGGGGCTGCCGGCAGGACGATGACCGGGCAAAGAAACAATTATGAAAAAAAGCGGAAGGTAGACCGGAGCAGTAAAACATCCTCCCGGCTGCCGGCAGGAAATAACAGGCCGGTGCGGACACTGTGTTGCAAAGCCCAAACAGGCCTTCCACACGTGTGGAAGGAGCGTCCCGCCGCGGGACAGAGTGTCCACCTTCGTGGACGATATTTCAAACTGAAAAAACAGCATTTACGCGCAGGTGGAAGTGCCTATTAGATAACTAAATAATTAATTTTTAAACCCACATGTTATGATTAAAGTATTTTTATTGCATTTTGTCCGTCAGATGGATTTTTTTCAAGTAATGAATTTAATCCGCGACTATTTGAAAAAGATGGATTACCGGGCACTAAGGCTTGAAGCACAAGCCGCCGAGTTTGAAGCACGCTTGCAGGCTTTCGACGATTCGCTGAAAGAATCGCGAAAAACGGGAAAAACGAAAAGGCTGCATGAGCTGGACGAGTTGCGCGATGAAATGGTGCAAGGACTCTATGGACACGTAAAAGCGCAGACGGGCTATCCTATCCCCGAAGTGGCACAGGCAGCACAGGATTTGTGGTTTATATTCGAAAAGCATGGAACTAAAATCTATGATTTGCCGGTACGCGAAGAATCGGGAACCCTGATAAAATTGCTTCAGGAGCTGAACAAGCCTCAAAATATGACCAAGCTGCAAACCACCACTTCCATGCCGTGGAAAGAAAGCCTGGAAAATTATAATAAACAGTACGACGACCTGTACAGCGACCGCACCGCGGTGGAAGCCAACTACGAAGTAGGACTCGCCAAAGTGGAACGCGCCAAAACCCAAACGGCATTTACCGACCTGTGTGAGCAAATCAACGCCTTGTCGCGCGTAAACGGAGCGGAGCCCTACAAAGAATTGTCGGATTTCATCAATCGCACCGTAGACAGCGCCCGCATCACAGCCGAGCAGCGGTCGACAGTAGCCAAAAACACCGCCGAAAAAGCAAGCACTGACGCAGCTCAAAAATAACAAGACCTGAACTACTTATAAAGCCCTGCGAGAGCGGGGCTTTGTTTATCCTCTCAAACAGATGACTCATTAACAAAGCGGCTGCAAATTTACTGTTCTTAGTAGACTTTGGGGCTGAAAGAATAAATAAACAGTTGCCCAACAGGGCACACACCTATCACAAATCGACACGTGCCCAATAGGGTAATCAAAACAATTAATCTGCTGAGTTTGTAACCCCAACCAATAGTTGGACTGCCGGTAGAGCGATGACAGGGTAAAATTCCGAGAAACAAACATATAAAAATTAAAACCATAATAATATACAAAGGAGGTGCAAAGAATAAAAGAGACAGATAAGAAAGAGTATCATATTAAAAGCTACTCGAATTTATGCGGGAAAATCCAGCACACAACTCTCGTCAGTATTTTCTACAGACAAAAAGTGTGTTCATTTATTTTAATTATCAAACATTTACTGTAACAACACAAACTAAAATGAAAAAAATAAAAATTATATCATTAATATTATCAACATTGACTTTTGCAAGTTGCACCCAAAATCTAATACAACCGGATTTAGGTACATCAAATTCTGAAACAACAGTAAGAAAGAAAGTGCAAGGAGATGGGAAACACGATCTACTTGGTTGGGGATACGACCCAACAGTTGGATATTTAGCTCCCGAAAAATACAATCAATTACAGGTAATCGATGTAGATCGACTTCAGGCAGAACAACCAGGAGATTTTTTCCATGGGCAACCAAACGTTAACCTCTCAGAAATTATAGCAGGAAATAATGCTGTTGATTGGAGTGAAGATCTTACTTCAAAATTCAGTGGATCTGCAACTAAAGTACTCACTTTAAGCATGCATCAGGATGTCACCCAAAATAACTTTATATCAGCAAAGTATTCATATGCGACTTATTTTATGACAATAAATCTTCAAAGAGAAACGCTGCATCACAGTATTGACGTTCTGAAAAACTACCTTACGCCTACCTTTACAACTGCAATAAACACACTTTCTGCAAATGAAATAATAAAAAGATACGGCACTCATGTTTTTACCGATATAACAATAGGTGGCAAATTGGAAGTTAATTACAGATCATATGCAAACTCATCATCACAAAAAACCACAGTTAACTCTGGGATTTCAGTCGGAATTGATAAAGTTTTTAGCCTTTCTGCAGATAACTCAGTAGGCTTTTCATATAAAAGTTCTAATCTGAATGCAAGATGTACATATAAAACAATTGGCGGAGACCCAACAAAATGTATTTTCGGTGAAATAACAGACACTACTACATCTCAAAAAGTTAATCTAGATAAATGGGCTGCTTCAGTGTCCTTAAGCAACGCTGAGATTGTAGACATAGGAGATGGTTCATTAATTCCAATTTATGAATTTGTATCTGATGCTGCAAAAAAAGAAACACTAAAACAGGCCATCACTAACTATCTGAACTCTAAATTAGTTAATACTGTAAACGGCTCAATTCTATGTTCTTTTGGTTTAAATACATCGAATGATAGAATCGTGTCATTGGATTATAATGGTGATGGAATTAAGGATATTTTATGTTATAGCCCAGGTTATGGCATTGTAAGTTTAAATGCAGGTTTACAAGATGGCGCTTTTTATAACATCTTTACTAGTTCTAATGGATTAGGTGGTTATGACTTAAAAAGTACTGGTGACCAAGTAATTGCTTTTGACTACGATGGTGATGGCAAAGATGATCTAATGTTTTATCGCCCTGGTCCAGGAATTGTGTTTGTACTCAAATCAAACGGAGATGGAACATTTACAACTGTTTATGCTCCTGCTGCTGGGGTCGGTATCGGGCAGTATAATTTTAAATCAAGTAGTGATAGGGCCATAGCCCTAGATTACGATGGTGACGGCAAAGATGATTTAATGTGTTATCGTCCAGGATCAGGTATCGTTTTTGTTATTAAATCTAATGGAAATGGCACATTTACTCCTATTTATGCACCAGCAGCTCATGTTGGAATTGGAGGCTTTGATTTTAACTCAACCAGTGACAAGGCTATTGCATTCGATTACAATGGTGATGGCTATGAAGATATCCTAACTTATCGCCCAGGGAGCAAGGTAGTATATATTACCAAATCAAATGGAGATGGTACATTTACGAACGTTTATGCAAGTTCGAATGGTATAGGAGGCTTTGATTTCTCAAACGGTAATGATTTAGTAATTTCTTTAAATTACAATGGAGATAAATACTCTGATTTATTATGTTACAGACCTGGAAGTAAAACCGTAACTCTTCTTAAATCAAATGGGAATACCAGTTTTGCTTCTGTAATGCAAAGCAACAACGGCTTTGCCGATTTTGATTTAAGCAATTCTAAAGATAAAATTATTTCTATCGACTATAATAACGACAAGCTGAGCGATTTAATTTTATATCGACCTGGTGCAGGAATAGCTGTATCTGAAAGGTCAAACTATGGCATTGGCAATTTCATCAAAGATTATCCGAACTAATCAAGTTATCATTAACAAGGCATTTTTAAACTTTATGAATAAAAAACTGAAAAGGGCTGTCGACAAAAAGGGCACCCGTTTCAGTTAGCTACCGCCTACAAATAAACAAAATCCCTGCTACTGCGTGATTGCATCGTACTGGAAAACAAATAACTAATTTAGTAATCCCACACGATACAATCATGCGGTAGCTTAGTGAGAGCGGGGCTTTGTTTATCCCTTTCCATGAATCGAATAATATTTTACTAAAACACCGCTAAATTAAATAATTTTAGTATGTTTGCAGAATTAAAAAAACAACTGGTTAGAAAAATCAGATTTCTCATATTGAAACAAAAACACAATTTAGAATAATAAAAACCGATAAAAATGAAAAAACAATTTTCCCTGTTACTCGTATTATCTTTCCTTATGTCATGCAATGACCAAATTGAAAAAAAAGAATTACAACTATTACCAAGCTCTTCAATCGAATTAACTTATCCCAGTGAAAAGGGTACTTCTGGAGACACAATTAATGGATTACTCGGCTATGGATATGACGTTACAGGATTCTGTGATACAGTTTCAGTACGGGCAAAGATCTTTGATTCCCTTCCAAAAAATGATATTGGTTTTGATTATCCAAATGTTACATTTCCTACTCTAATAAATGGAGGTAGTTTTGAAGAACTTTTAAATAAGATCAACAATCCAAACATTTCATCAGAATCAGGAATAGCACTTACCCTACATGTAAAATCATTAATGAAATTGGCTCTTAAATCTGACTCTATCGATCCCCAATATGCATATACATATTATGCACTTAACCATTACGTTGGACACTGTAAATTCTATTACTGGTCCGAAAGTCAAAAATACATCAGTGATAACTTTAAAAATGATGTCGTAACCCTTTCTACCAAAGAACTCGTTTCGAAATATGGAACCCACGTATTAACTGAAGTTTTCTCAGGGATTAAATTTGAAGTTTTATATCGGTGTAAGTTTGACAACCCTCACAGAGGAAGTGATTGTGAACAGTTATTTTATACCCGAATGAAAGCATATATCGGGGGCACAGCTGGTATAATAAATTATAATAATAACAATACTACACAACTTTCCCAAACTTCAGAACAACTAATTTACAATTCAATTGGAAGTCGAAAAAAATTGTGTGGTATGATTAATGCATCAGATTACAATCCAACTAACATTCAATTAGATATAAATCCAATATTTAGCAAAGAGAATGTCAAAACTCAATTTATATCAATCGGGAATGATGGTATTCTCCCAATCTATGAGCTTATTAGTAATGAAACAAAGAAACAAGAAGTAAAAGCATATATAGAAAAATATATATCTACAAAAACCATCAATTAACTACAGTTGTTGTCATTATAAATTATACACAGAACATATTATAGACATGGAGACCTGCGCCAGCAAGTAGTAAGCAGTGAAGGTCACAGAATAGCAAAAAGAGCTATCTAATCTGGTTGGATTAGATAGCTCTTTTTGTTGGGATCAACGGGAAGTCGATATAAACAAGCAAATATTGTCTTATGTATGATTATATCAATATTTATGCGGATGCAATCCCTAAGGGATTCCCAACAAAATGGTTCTTAAACACCACGCTAGTGCGATTATCCAACACCAGACCAATACCAATGCAACGTTTATTTCATTATCTCCGTCTATATAAATGTCGATATAATTTTATTTAAGAAATAGTTAGCAAACAATACAAAATAGAATAGTATGAAAAAATTGTTTTTTATAATCCTGGCAATTATCGCTATTTTAAGTTCTTGCAATAAAAACGAAAAGGACTTTATCATACCAAATGGATTATTCAGAGAAAAATCACCGGTTGAAAATCGCTCGCAACTAGAATTTATTAATGGAAACTTGTTGATTAAAACAGAAGTCGATAGCTCTATAAAGGACACATTTTATTATGAAATAGTTAATGATAAGATTAAGTTGAAACCAGCCTGGACAAATGAATATCCAGCATCAGAACTGACATTTAAAATGATTACTCCTTCAAAATTTGAAATACAGGATTTATATCCTAAAATACCTGAATCACCAATAACTTTTATGACATTTGAAAAATAACACGAAAGAAAGATTGAAATTATTAGGATGCTCACTGGTATGAATACTAGTAGAAGCAAGTAGTAAGCAGTGAAGTTCACAGAATAACAAAAAGAGCTATCTAATCTGGCTGGATTAGATAGCTCTTTTTGTTGGGATCAACGGGAATTCGATATAAACAAGCAAATATTGCTTGCTTATTTGATTATCTATTTTTAGCGACACTTAAACCCTAAGGGATTCCCGGTAACGTTGATCAAATATCTTTTACCTTGAAGGGATTGTAGGAAATTCCATGGTCTATCACGTCGGTTTGTTCGTGTTTTTTGACCCATTTTACCACTACGTTAGTGAGCGGCAACGCTACGATTTCGTAAGCAGTCTTGAGTGCTGTTTGCGTAACGATCAGCATCAACAAACTGCGATGCCCCAGCACACCCGAAAAAGCAATCGTAAAGAAAACGAGCGAATCGGCTCCCTCGCCCACGATGGTAGAGGCAACGGCACGAACCGAAAAATGGCGTCCGCGTTGCCATATTTTCATTTTACTCATCACATAAGCGTTCAGGAACGAACCGAACAGGAAAGCAATAAAACTGGCAATGACCAACCGTTCGGCGCTTTGAAGAATCTGCGCAAAAGCCTCCTGATGCTGAAAATGGGGCGAAGCCGGAGCCCAAATGCTAAGCCGGAAAATCACAGCCACCAGGAAATTCATCAAAAAACCATTCCAAATGATTAAACGCATCTTGCGATAACCCCACACCTCGGCAATCAGATCGTTGATAATGTACGTGATCGGGAAAATCAGTAATCCGGCAGTGATATCTACCCCGGCTACCACAATGAGTTTTTGACCAACAATGTTAGCGATAATAAGGCAAACTGTGAAAAGCAGTCCACACATCATAAATGCAACGGAAACTTGTTTTTTCATCTTGTTATTTTTCTGTGGGTTACACACGCAGGTTTGGCAATACTGGTTGCAAAGATATGCTATTTTATTAATAACACAAAAAGAAGGAATTGCTACATGCAACCCCTTCTTGTATTTATCTCCGAACGAAATCAATCATCCGGCCCGGAACTGAGTTTTAAATCAGCCCTTTTAAATCTCCCGGATCAATTCTTTCATAATAAGGGTCATGAGCGGCTGCACCGAGTTGCCAATTTCCTGCACTTCTTCATGGCTCACTTCCACTATTTTTCCCGGAACGCCCAGGTCGGTTACAATCGAGATCCCGAAACATTTTAGTCCGGCATGATTAGCCACAATCACTTCGGGCACGGTACTCATACCCACAGCATCGGCACCAATGGTACGGAAATAGCGGTATTCGGCAGGAGTTTCGAACGTTGGTCCGGTGGTGCCTACATAAACGCCTTCCACCACTTTGATATTATTTTTAGCGGCAATTTGCTTAGCTTTTGCAATCAGTTCTTTCGAGTAAGCTTCGCTCATATCGGGAAAACGGGTGCCCAACTCCGGAAAATTCTTCCCACGAAGCGGATGTTCCGGGAAAAGGTTGATGTGATCGGTAATAATCATCAAATCGCCGATTTCAAATTCAGGATTTACCCCACCCGAAGCATTCGAAACCAACAGTGTCTCAATTCCCAACGCTTTCATCACCCGTACCGGGAAAGTAACAGCTTTCATATCGTAGCCTTCGTAGTAATGGAAACGGCCTTGCATGGCCAGCACTTCCACATCACCCAGTTTGCCGACAATGAGTTTTCCACTGTGTCCTTCAACAGTCGAAACGGGGAAATTTGGTATTATTTCGTAAGGAATTTCAGTTTTATCAGTAATTTGAGTAACCAGATTTCCAAGCCCTGTACCCAGAATAATTCCGGTTTTAGGTTTTGAAGGAATTCTGGAACGCAGAAAATCAGCAGTTTCTTGAATTTTCAACAACATAACTTTTAATTTTTTGAATAAATAATTTTTCTTGATCGTGTAATATCTCAACCCGGATAGGCAATGCATACGTCCGGGACTTTAATGATTCAGGGAAATCAGGATTTGAAACCAATCGTGCAGCATCTTTCTCGGTTACAATCAAAAGCTTTTCTTCCGCCTGTATCGAGTCGAATTTGCTTTCTATCTGCATAAAATCTTTCGGTTGAAACGCATGATGATCATCAAAAAACACCGTTTCAATCTTTTTTGTGTAACCCGCCAGATAATCAACTATCGGCTCGGGCGATACAA
>Ga0207800_1000014_pt1 | contig 133949 bp, 119 predicted proteins | sample LuqExpMetageno11_FD_187769 | JGI IMG/M metagenome (GOLD analysis project Ga0207800, IMG submission 187769) | Tropical forest soil microbial communities from Luquillo Experimental Forest, Puerto Rico - Sample 11 (SPAdes) | ecosystem: Environmental > Terrestrial > Soil > Tropical forest ... | reverse complement strand
TTCTTTGCCTCTTTATTTCAGTCTTGTTTCTTCTTTCTCAATGCAATAAAACAAGCAGCGAGAGCCACGAATGAAACACCTGCTCCAAATTCAAATCCCGGAAGCTTACTTTTTTCAGTAAGGACTTTTGTGTCTATCTTGACACTGTCCGAAACCTGGTCGTGCCCTTCCGTGTCTTCATATAGGATTTCACTGTCTAAAGAATATGGTTTCGCTGTTGCAGTACTGTCTACAGCCATGTCAAAAGCTGCAACTGCACTCTGTCCAGGTTGCAAAGTGCCGAGGAATGCCTGATCATCGGTCGTACTGAATGGGTCACTAGCACTTACTCTTACAGTTGCATCCTTTGCAGGCTCTTCACCTGTATTTTTATATGTAACATACAACATGCCACCTTTATCGGGGTAAAGGTCACCTGTTACATTTGTGACTTCAAAGTAAGGTTCTTTCTTAACCTGAACCATTATTGTCTGGTTCTGTGTTTTATTTTCGTACCAAACGCCTACACCCTGATTAGTTACAAGGCCTGTAGCAGGATCGTACTCATCTCCGCTAACCTGAGTATTGTTCTGGTATTGGTATGAAAGCTGTAAGTTCAAAGGATATGTACCTGCAGGAGCGTTTTTACTAATCTCGAGAGTAAATTGCGTGGGAGATTGACTTTGCTTTCCCTGTTGAAGGGTGCCTGATTCCTGAGGGCTTGATTTTATCTTTATGTTCGGGTTGTTAGATGTAAGAGTTGCAAGGATACCATCAGCAGTTGTAGTTTGCGTTTCGTATTTCATCTCAGTCTGCTGTAGTACTGTATCAACGGTACTTTCGGAATCCTTTTCGGATTTAAAGCCCTGAACAACTCCTTTGTTCATAAGTCCTAGATTCAGAGTAACAGTATCTCCCCTGGAATATTCGGTATCTCCAATTGGAGTAGCCTCTATATTTGGACCCCCATAAACGGTATAAAAGTTTTTGCTGAAATCAAAACTTTCTGGTAATGCTGCCTGTACAGGCATTGTTGCAAGCAATAGCATAAGAAGAGTTGCAATCGCAGAGATACTTCTTACTTTAGTCATTCTCATCACCTGACTCATTTTCACTGTAATTTTTCCTGTTCCGGAGCACCTTTATAATTTGGTAGATTAGGAGAAGAGCTAATAATAGCCCAATTATCATAGTTGTGCTGAATTTAGATTCTGATTTTTCAATTGGCATGTCGACTTTCATATTTTCGGAAAACTTTGTTTTCCCATCATCGTCAATGTACTTCACTTCACTGTCAACACTGTAATTTTTATCAACTGCATCGGATTCAGCCACAATATTGAACGACGCTGTCTGACTTTCCCCAGGACCGATTGTTCCGAGCCTAACAGTTGACTTGCTGGTGCTAAGTGGTTTCATGACAACAATCTTTGCTTGAGCATCTTGGGCTGAAGTTTCTCCACGATTCGTATAAGTAACATTAATCAAACCTGTTGAACCTTGCTTCAAACTGCCTGAGATATTACTTACTTCAAACTTCGGCTCTTTTTTAATTGAGATGTGAAGAGGAAGAATAACATTTTGTACAGAGTATTCCTTTGTGAATGCTACAGTATCAGAACTTAATCCGAGATCTACAGCATTTGCGGTATCCGTACGGACATTGCTTTGGTACTGATAAGTTATCGGAAGCTGTAGTTCATACTCTCCTGCAGGGGTATCGTCATCAATGCGTATTGTGAACTTAATAGGCTGTATATATCCAGTTTTAAGTTCATTTACGATCTGAGGAGTTGTTGTGGGTTCAACATGAATATGGTCAGATCCCGAGATTAGATTAGCCTTGATACCTTTGGCTGTTGTACAGTTTAGTTCTTCATTCATCTCGGCAAGAGCAATTAACTCTTCTTTGGAATCTGGGATAAGACTCTGATTTGCATTCAGCCGCTTCATGCCTTCAATTACGCCTTTATTTGTAAGCATTACCTGAACATCTGCAACTTCTCCCCTACCAAATTCTGGATCTCCTATTATAGAGGCTTGAATGTCTGGATCTCCATAACTTCTATAATAGTCCACGGAGAAACCGTTACCTGGGATTATGAAATCTCCTATATTGGTACTTCCAAGAGCCGGAGATACAGTTATTGAGAGAACTGAAAGGAGAATTGCAACTAAAACAAATGGTGTTACTAATTTCTCTGGTACATAGTTCTGGGGTTTATTCATTAGATATCAGCCCCCGTGATCTTTTTTGCTTTTTCTAATGTCTGTACTCCTCTTTTCTTTTCCCTCCATGAGTCCAATATTATAATTAAGGGTGGGAATACTGTGAAAGTGGCAACTAGGACAAGCAGGATATCAATAACTGTCACCATTCCAAAGTTGCTGGTTATAGGAAACGGAGACGCAATCAAAGCTGCAAACCCGAAAACAACTGTGGCTCCCGAAGCAATAAGGGCAGCCCCGATGCTTGCAGCTGTCTTATGTATCGCTTCAAGAGGGCTGGCTCCATTGCCCTTTTCTTCAAAGTATCTTTCCATCATGAGGATTGAGTATTCACATCCAATTCCAAGAATCAGCGCTCCGAGAGTTGCAGTCATAGGAGTGTAGTCAATCTTCAGGTAAGTCATTACTAATCCAGACCAACCAGTTACCATAAACATTGGGATAATCGGAACAAGGGCCTTTAACCAGTCTCTGTAAACAACTAAAAGACCTCCCAATACTAGGAGAAGCCCAATGTAGGTCATTTGAACCCTTCCACTTGTAAGAGCGCCTATAACCTGAGTAAAGACCACGGAACTTCCGGTGATGGTTACTGCAGTACCCGGAGGAGCCTGCATCCATTGAATATCCTGTTTTACGTTATTTGTCAAATCTTGAATTCCGGTCATCCCAATCTCTTTCTGGGCATTACCAATATTGAGATTTAAAAGAAGCATATTTTTCCCATAAATGTATTGAGATTTCTGGGATTCCGGAATTTGTGCATAGATAGCTTCAATTTTACTACGACTATCTGGGATTGTGCCACCATTATATTGTTTTACAAGAGTTACAATGCTTGAAGCACTTTCAATATGTGGTCTTTGGGTTTCATGTTCGCTGAACTCATCTACCCAATTTAGAATGATAGGGTCAGCATTATCGTTAACTTTTATAATAAGATTGAGCTGATCAGTCCCGCCCATGATATCCTTTAGATGATATAAGTTTAGAAGAGCAGGCATGTCCTGAGGAACAAAAGCCTGAGTATCAGTCTGGATGCCCACTGACTCATCGGCATAGAGACCTCCAATGCAAAGTAAAGTTGCAATTCCGATAACAATTACATTGTACTTTATTGTAAAATCGGTAAGTTTCCGGAGGAGATCTCCTATAAATCTGGGTTTTTGCTTCTTGGGAGAGGCATTCTCAACTTTTGTTTCTTTCTTTTTCTGTCTCTTTTCCGAGATATTGTCAAAGAGAGATACGGTTATTACGCCAACAAAAAGAGCTGCAAGGTAGCACATTATTATGCCGATCGTGAGAAGTTTCCCAAAATCCTGAATCATTGGAACTGTGGATGTAAATAAGGAAACGAAACCAAGACCAGTCATAGTAAGAGCTATAAGGACTGCAGGCCCGGTATGTTTTACCGTTGTTATGATAGCTTTAGATTTATTTCCTTCTTTACGCAATTCTTCTTCAATCCTGTTATGGAACTGAATTGCGTAATCAATGCCAAGCCCTATCAATACCGGAAAAGCTGACATTGAAACCATAGACAGCGGAATTCCCAAAAAGCCCATGGCTCCAAAAGTGTATATAATTCCAAGGAGGACAATAGGCAAAGGCAGCCATCTCCAGCGGACATGTCCGAAGACTATGAACAGCACGATGAGCATAAACAAGCCAGCAAGCCCAAGCAAAGGTCCCATACTTGAACTCATTTGAGTATTCATCGCGATGCTAAAAGCAGGATCACCTGTCACTATAACATTGTATCCAGGAGGGAAATCAGCAAGTTTGACATCATCTTGTGCAGCTTTCAAAACCTCTTTTTTCTTATCATCTGTTACAGATCCACTCATTCCTACAGAAACTACCGTGTGTGTATTATCAGGAATCAATTGTCCAAATATACTGGGATATCCGTCAATAATTTTCTTGACTTCTGCATCTGTATCTGGTATCCGGGACTTACCTGTCATTTGATAGTTTATTTTCTTAATGTAATCAGCAGGACTTGTTGTCGTTTTAACTCCTTCAGTAGAGTTAAGCTGATATTCAAGTCGATCTATAGCTTGCATTACCTTTGCGGACCTTACATCATTTCCTTCTACCATCACTACGATAGATTGAGTTTGAAATAATTTCTGGTAAAGATGATCATAGTCCTGATACAACAGCGAATCTTTACTGACAAAGGTGTCTGTCCCTGATTTCATAGTGATTTTCTGAGCACCTTGGAACGATAACAAGATGAGAAGGAAAAAGACCACAAGTATGGTCAAGCGGTTATTCTGGATGAATACCCCAAGTTTTTCAAAAACGTTCTTAATGGCAGATTCCTCTCATTAAGTTTTTAATATATATTAAAACATGTCAATTTATAGTAGTTATTATTCCTCATATAGATATAATACGTATTTTATTTTTAAACCCCTCTTTAAATGTAAAGATATGTTAAAAGCGAATGTTGTAATCATAGAGCTCAATTACTGAATTGAGGCTTCTGACTTTTTATCTGGCATGTATGTGAGTTTATATGTAGAATTTATCACAGACCTCATTCTATAGTAAAATTTCATATTTCACAGACACTTTAAAGCTTTAACATATTAAAGTTGCAAAGCATTTTCCTGAGTCTAATTCGGTCTGATTTCTACTGGATGATAGGTAATAGGCAGAAAAGATTTAAATCTATTGTTACTATAGGGGTAACAAATGTTTTCGCAACTTAATCCTCAGTTAATTCGCAATCTTGAAAAGCTCGGACTAACCGAAAACGAAGCAAAGGCGTATGTGGGACTTGTCAGTTTGGGAGAAGCCACAGCTCGCGAAATTCATGAGCTTACAAATGTTCCGAGGGCTAAAATCTATGAAATTCTTAAAATACTTGCGAAAAAAGGCTACCTCGAAGTGAGACAGGGATCTCCAACGTATTTCCGAGCAGTTGATCCTAAGAAGGTAATCGGAGAAATAAAAGATGAATTCTTAAACTGCGCAATCGAGACACTTGGCCTGCTCAACGAACTGAGCTATGAACTCCCAAAAACGTCTCCTGTATGGTATATCCAGAGTGACTGGGGAATGAAGAATCGGATACGTGAAATCATGGCTGGGGTAAGAGAAGAATTGATTATTTTCTCGTCCAATCCTGAATTTTTGAAAGAGTTTGAGCCGGAAATAAAAAAACTAGAGAAAACGTGTAATCTAACTCTCATCGTTGATGAACTTGATAGGTTCAAGTCACTTTCTTTTGAGTTCAAAGAAACCAATAAAGAGTTTACGGATTTCATGAATAACATTGTGATTGATGGCGTCCAGTATAAAGAAGAATTTTTTATGATTGCCGATGGAAAGGAATCAATAGGGGTTCACAGCGCAGGGAATAAAAGAGAAGCGGTGATTATCAAACTGCCGATTGTCTCTTATATGCAGAAAATGATCTATGAAAGGGTTCTCGAGCCAAGCTTTGTCAAAAAAGATAGATAACCAGCCTACTCTTCAAATTCTCAAAACCTCGTAATGCTTCTATGAGTACTACTTAAAGCAGTAACCTCCTCTACTTAAAGCAGTAATCTCCTCTACTTAAAGCAGTAATCTTCTAGCTTTTTTAAAGGTTATTTTTCTAGGGTTATTTTCTCTTGAAGATACAATAAACTCGGTTGGGACTCTGTTCCAAAATATAGTGATTTTTGCATTTTTTGATTGAAAATCTGAATTAGCGAGAAGAATCCAGTCTCCATCAAAATCAATATTCGACATCTAACGACTTCAATTCCTAAGTTGTATCACAAGAATTGTGACCAATTACAAAATCTAGTGATTTTGAATTTTACATTTATCACTAGATTTTGGTACTGAATCTCGGTTGGGCACGATTAATATAATTAGAAAACAGTCTTTCTGTAGATATAATCGTGAAATAATCTTACTATAAGGTTTTCTCACGAACTCAATTATGGAGATCACAGGTGTATGAAATGAACAGTATAAAGATTGGAAGTGTTACTATTAAGTGGTTGGGTCATTCTGGTTTTTTACTTAAGGGGGATGACAAAAAGATCTATATCGACCCCTATGATCTCAGTGAGGAACCAGATTTTGATGATAAAGCCGATATTCTGTTAATCACCCATGAGCACTTTGACCATTGCAGTCCTGATGATATAAGAAAGGTCCGGCGGTCGGACTCAACCACCCTGATCCCTGAAAACTTATCCCTGCAATTCAAGGGGGATGCAAGGAGGATTGCTGAGGGCGATGTGCTGGCCGATGGACTTGAAATTAAGGGGACCCGTATTGAGGTAGTTCCGGCTTATAACCTCGATAAACCCTATCATCCCCGTGGATTTGGAGTTGGATATATAGTGGAGCTTGGAGGAATCAGGATTTACCATGCAGGAGACTGCGATTTATTTCCTGAAATGAAAACGATCAGGGTTGACGTAGCTCTTTTGCCTATAGGGGGAATTTATACTATGGACGAAGAAGAGGCTGCCAGTGCGGCTGCGACTATATCCCCAAAATTCGTAATTCCAATGCATTACGGGAAACCAGAAGTTACGGATGGAGATCCCGAAAAATTTAAAAATCTTGTACACGCCAAGAACCCTGCTATTGATGTGATTATTCTTAATTCATAATCTCAATTTATAAAGAAGCTTCAAAGATCGAATTTCAAAACAAAAACGCAGGATCAGTCAATCCATGTCCAGAATAGCAAGAAAACAACAAAAAAACCTTATACAGGTGATCGCAACTCAGCGCATGTGGCGGCTTTTTGAGCTCGCAAAAAGGGAGTATGCAGAACATCCTGACCGCAGTGAGCGCTACGTTCAACTTATCAGGAATATTTCTATGAGAAACCGGATGAGTATTCCAAGGGAGATAAAAAGCAGAATCTGTAAACACTGCTATGCCTTTCTCGTGCCAGGAAAAAACGCCTGTTACAGGCTGAAAAAAGGATATATCGTTGTTTCTTGCCAGCGCTGCAGAAAAGAAATGAGATATCCCTATAAAAGGCTAAAATAATGGTTAGCTAGGCTTATAATGGCTGCTTGTAGCTTACAATTAGAAATTTCGAATGTCTAAAATTCCCTAAATTTTTAAGGGTTCCTCAAAATTTTCTTTTCTCTCTATTAACCAGCAATAGATTAGGTTTTGGCAGGACTCTCTTGACCTCGCATCTTTTTTATGGCTGAAGCTATCTGTTTTGCAACAACGGATTTGGGACCCTTATCATCCACAAGTACTCTCCCGCTTACTTCCCACCATGATTTGGGATAGGCTTTTTCAGGCTCCACTTCTGGATTCAAGCCAAGCTGCCTAGCTGCTTCTTTTATCTCATTAAGTTGTGGTTCCTTTATCGCATTTTTTCGGGAGATAATTCTGCCACTACTTCTTGACTTTGTCTGGTCGAGATATACTGGCCAGATCACAAGTTTTCCCTTATCTCTCATCATCATATTATCTTCGTCCTAATTTGCTTTCATGCAATTTAAAACTGCCCCGGAAGCCTTCTCAAATAGAGACTATTTTTTCCTGCTCATTTTTCCTGCTCATAAGAGTTTTAGAGTTTTATTTCTATATTATTGAACCTGAAACCTGTAATTATTTATCTTCCCCAGACAAGTTCTGGATGGTGTTAATATGATTCCGTCGTTTACAATTGATGAAAAGGTAAGAGCTTATATCAGGAAAAACGGGAAGGATTTCAGGCTTTGTACATCTCCTGAAGGTCCTGTACTTCTTCCACTTGGTACAGCTGATCCCAAACCTTCAGATCTTAAAATCCTTATCGGTAGTAATGTTCTTTATGTTTCCAAGCTTCAGGCAAAGTATATAAAGAAAGTTGATTGGGCTATGGTTGAAAGGTCTCAGAATTCTTCCGGAGAGCCAAATGTCTGAACTTCTGTTACCTTCCACGCTTACTTGTTTTATTTGAGAACGTAAGTTTTTGTCATATTTCTTAGAAATATCTGTCCGTGTTATTTATAAAGAAGAGGGCGCATAGGGTAAATGTTGACCTGTCCCAAATCCTGCACAGGTTTTACTCAAAAGAGAGGAAAATTGCCGCAGGGTAAAAAAGATCGCTTCAAGCTCAAGGGAGAATTTGTCTGTGAAAATGAGAACGAAAATTGTGTTTATGCTCCTTGCTCTGCTGGTGGTCTTTGTATCGGGCTGCATGGAACAAAAAAAGGAAATTGTTGTGGATAAACCTGGCAACATCTCTAATTATGAATTTAAGGTTTTTCTGAATGAATCGGGTAATCAGACGCTTGAAAACACTACCACGTACTATTTGCTGAAAGATAGTACAAAGGTACAGGTTGTAAATATGGTAGTAAATACCAGCAAGCTTGAGATTTATCCCCCTGATACTCTAGACGGCGGTTCCGATGATAATCCTATCCAAAATTTTGTACTGCTTGTAGATCCTGCAAATGAGACTATAGCAAACTCGCAAACTTTTCAAGAGCTTTCCAGCAGAAATGAAACTTCGTCTGTTAATTATACTCTGACTCAAGAAGTTAGCCAAGGTATGAAAATTATAAACCTGGAGTTCAAAGAACCGGTGACAGGTTTTATTGCGTATACGCTCGATAATCCAGGAGCTCAGAGCTTTTCCTTCCTTAAACTTGACTCAAAATTCGTCCGCGTAGTGCTCCCCGAGGGATACGTCACTGGCAACAGGGTATTCGGGATAGCAAGGCCAGAGCCTTCGAGTGTAACCTTTGATGAAAAAGGAAGACAAACTCTCCTATGGATCTCCTCGAAGACGGGAGATAGGGAAGAAGCTATTCAGGTAAAATACTATACCCAGTCGGCGCCTCTGATATTCTCAGCCGCAATTATAGTTCTGATATTTGGAGTTGCACTTGTGCTTTTGCATTATGCCAGAAGTAAAAAGGAACTCGAGGCTGTTAAAGGAATTCTGGATCTCGAAAAAGAATATGGAAAGAACCGGCAAAAAAGAAAATAATCTGCGAGGACTATTAAATATATTTAATAATTTTAGTCAATGAGCTGATCCCAAAACTTAGAATTACGGTCTTAAATCTCGAATTTGAATAATCAATCAATCAATCAATCTTCCAATTATGAAATTGGTTCTGAAACTCTTGATGTTCAAGTAAGATCGATTATTTGGGTGAGCTCAATACTATATTTCTAATTTCTTTTTATATTTACTAATACTTTGTAAAAGCAAGTAGTAGTCAGAACTTCTCCATTATCCCTAAGAATATCCTTTCCTCTAACTGGCCAGAATATATTTAAAAGATAATTAAAGATTTTGAATAGCGCCTCAAATAACTTCTAAACATTTCTTTATTTGCCTATGAGGCGGAAGTTTGATTTTCGGCCTCACATATCCTGTGACATATTAATAAAATAAAAGTAGAAAAGCAATTATAATCCATATGTGTAATAAAAGAATACTAAAATATTGCTATAATTTATTTAAAAGATATCAAAAACTACAGGAAACAAGCCTTAAAACAAGAAAAATAACAATGTTTTTCAAAAAAACTGCTATCCGATATAGATATGGCTTATAGAACTTAAAAATAGCTATTAAGTCCTATAAGCTTTATCTAAAGCCTTATCATATATGTGGGTAAAGATGTGTATCGAGGTTTTTATTGCTTCTGCAACTCAAACTAGGTTATGGCCTAGGCTCTGGTGCAGGTATGGTTACTGGTTTCTTAACTGATTTGACTACTTTTTTGGTTACTGGTTTCTGAACTGGTTTGATTACTTTCTTGCTAATTTGTTTGTTATGATCTTCATGCACTACATGATTTCCATTGGTATCTGCATGTGCACTTACTGCTCCAGCTGTTACTGTAGCCATAAAACAGACTGCGAGTAGAATTGCTAATACCTTTTTTATTTGTTGTAACATTTTTTAGCCTCTAAAGATTTCAATAAACCCCTAATTTTCGACTGGCTGTTCTATAATGCATATGAACCATTTGTTTGAACCAAGGCTTTATCGAAATTCTTTTTATTGATCAGTTTAGGACTATGCAGATGAAGCGAAAAAGCAAATATAGCCACCTATAATTTTTGTTATTTCAATTGCATAAGTCCTATTTTGATCAACTTAGTCTCATTGACTCTGTGTCAACAATCCCTAAATCAGCTAAATAAAATATAATCATACTTGTGTATGTAAAGCTTTATAGAAATTGTATTTTTAAACATACTTTATTTGATATTTAATCTTAAAAAACCATAATAATTATATATTTGATACTTATTAAGGCTCATTAAAAAGGTATCCATTAAAAAGAATGATATTTAACTTTTATTTTCCAATTTAGAGACTTTATCTTAGATATTTCATGATAATTACTATAATTAAGTCTTATTTTTTTATTTAATCATCAATTAGTTATTTTTTTAAAAAATGAAAACTAATAAGATAGGATATGATGATAAAACCTTCTATTTGTGGCTCATTTTTCCATTATCATCTTTTGCCAATATATTTTTTCTAATCAATCTATTTAATCCTTCATTATACTTTTTGAGTTGAAAAAGCAATTGCTTCTTTGACGCCAAATATTACGGTTATCGACGGTAATCCATATATTTCTATGATTATGGAGTAGTGAAAAGTGACACAGCAACAAACAGTGTTACAGCTACAATACATGAGGTAAATAATCCTGCGAGGAGTTTCCTTCAGATGTTATATCCACATAATTTTTTTTGAATGTTCATAAATTATTTATGACAGTTTGTCCTATTTCCTGATTGATGAAAGCCTGGAAAAAAATTCAGTATAAATATCTTTTTTCATCAAAACCAGAGTCTGAGGCCGTTACTCCTGTTGTTGGTTCTCTCCTTATGTTGCTGATTTTGGTTGTACTTGCAAGTACGGTTGCTATCAGTTTCTTCAGTATTGCCGAGAAAGGTGGAAACCTTCAATCGTTGGTGGCAAAGATTTCACTTGAATCATGTGAGGGAGGGCTTTTTAATAATGGACCTCTAGATGAGAGAGCTTCGCTTAAAAATAACACAATAATGCTTTTGCATGAAGGAGGAAGTCCTCTTCCTATTGATGCTGTTTCCATAAAGATTTCAGGATATGGGAACTCTTACCATGGCATTGCTGATGGAAATGGGACAAAAATTGTGGGAGACACAGAAGTTATTTACCAGAATCTAAGCCCAACAGGAAAAAATTCCAGATATGAGTCTAAAAACAAAGAAGTACTCAGTGATAATTTATGGAGCGTTGGAGAGAAGTTAACACTACATGGAGACGACAGTGCTATAGGCTCTATTGTTTCTAGTGTAAAAGTTAGTGTTAATGGGGACAGTGACACCTCAGATAATTACGGCTTCAAGGCAGGTTCTGAAATTATTATAAAAGTTATTGACGTTAAAAATAGAAATGTCATTGCTAAACAGAAAACTATTGTAAAACATTATGAAGGTTAGAATTGAAAGAAAAGACGTCCCTTTTTAGGAGACCTCTCCTTAATTTCAAGGAATTTCTCTTTCTAATTATTTTTCTCCGCATATTAAATGACACTGATAATTGAAAGCTATCCGTCTTCGGGAAAATATCGTCTTCTTCTGGATTTTGATGATTTCTTTTAGGTCCAGATCTTTTACGTTTTTTAACCTTGCAGCCTTGTTGACGTATTCAAGTGCCTTTTTCGTAGGCTCCTTATGGATTATTCGCTATTGAATTCTCTGGAGTGATGTCCTTTATGGTATTTCGTCTCTCAACAATCAAAATGCATAAATCACTTACAAGTCTCTGTGCCGCGGTTTCCAGAAAACATCATATCAACCCCTAGATTAAATTATATGGCTTTTAAGAGCTCTTATGATTATTATTCCAGATATTAAAGGATATATATGAAATTAGATATCTTCTAAAGCTTCTTTTATAAATTCAAGTTTTATAATGCCATAATATATGTAAGTATCCTTATATTTTTTACAGCTAATTCCTGGTATGCCAACCGCTGACGGTTGGCAAGACGATCAGAAGACAACAAGGCAATTAGAAGACAATAGGACTTATGCTTTGAACTGAGAAAATAGTAGCAAAAATATCAACCATTTAAAGCAATCATGGCAGATTCCTCGTGCTTTATTTTGGACCTCAAATGTGTAAGTCCTTTGTAGATACAAAAACCTCGACAATAAATCATATTAAATTATATAAATGTGTCAAATTAAATATAAAAATGAGGATTAATACTATGAAACAAACATTTGATGGAATAAAAAAGATCATGTGTATGCTTACACTGGTCTTTTTTGTAACGTCATTGACAGCTGCATCAGTAAGTGCAGGGTCAAATGATACATATAAGATAGAGAAAGCAAAGTTGGATACAGAGAAAATTACATTAGAAAAAGAAAAAATAGTAATATTAAAAGATAAGGCTACATTAGAAAAAGAAAAACAGAATTTGGAAGCACAGAAGAAAAAATTGGACAGTAAAAATGGCAAAGAATATCAAAACTGGCTTAACAGTTATAACAGCTTTTTAACCAAATATAACACATGTCTAAGTAAATATAAGACATGGGAAACCAAGTACAACAACTGTTTAAACAAATACAATGTACTAGAAAAAAACTATAAGAAATAAGTGAGATGAAAACTAATTATAAATAAAACCTAAAAAGATGGCTATAACCACAAGATAGTGTGCAGATTTTCTATAAACTCATAAATTTCGAGAAGCTACTGGATAGAAAATTCGATATATCTAGATCAATTTCATCCGTAGCGTACAAAACTTAACTTTGAATTTACAGCAAATTTGCGACACTGCTAAGTAATATCCTTCTAGGATTACGCGCTTGAGGAACAAATAAAAGCACACATATATCTGTCGTGAATATTTTTATTCCGACAGCTTAATGTTTCATGCTATTGATTTCTCAGTTCAAGTGCGTAATTCCTACTTAAATATGCTCTCATTTATTATAAATATATTCACACTTTTCCACTATATTCCCCATTATGTACATATCATTGAAATTATATTCCGAATTTACCTAGTTGTTTCAGAGTTGGAATATCTGAGTTTTTTTTGTTAAATTTGTTCTTATTCTCTCTTTTTTTGCATGTTTTCGGATCCGATACGTTAAGTTACAGTCCGGCTCTTTCAATCATTAAATCTGCCACATGTTTCGCATCCTTGAAAGGAAAATCTTTTTCAGTAATTAAGCTTTCTGCTTCTCTTGCAGTAACTTCAACGTCACCTATCATGCATGTGGTGTCCAGCCCCTCGGGTAAGGCAGCAATCAACTCATCCTTCGTGTTTATGGGAAATTTTGCATCTTTAAGTATTGCAAGGATCTGTTCGTATACTTCTTCCTTTACGTTCATCTTTTCCCTCCTTATACTGGTCTTTTTGTTTTGAACCCTAAAGCTGACATTTAACATAAAAGCTTTCTAGAGACCTTTTTTCCACAGGTTCTATTTTCGTCATACTGTTTTTCAATTTCAACTCTAAAACTCAAGCTTATGCCTCTAATTTTCCTACGAATCTCCCGGTCAGAGCAATGACTAGCAAGGACATAAGTATTAGGATTAAAACCAACATCTGGGCAAGTTCATTATTTCCTGACTGAAAGGCGTTGTATATTGAGATAGACATTGTGTTCGTTTTCCCAGGGATATTTCCTGCCACCATTAGGGTTGCTCCAAATTCCCCAATAGCCCTTGCAAAACTGAGTACTAGTCCTGCAAATATTCCTTTTTTTGCAAGTGGGAAAGTTATTAGGAGAGCAGTTTCAATCTCACCCCTTCCGAGGATGTAGGCTGTATATTCAAACTCCTTATCAACTGCTTCAATAGCCGCCTGTGCCGTTCTCACCATCAGAGGAAGGGAAACTACATAAGCCGCAATAACTGCAGCCTGCCAAGTAAACATGATCCCAGTTCCCAGAAAGGTGAAAATCAAGTGGCCAAAAAATCCTTTTTTCCCTACCAGAATGACCAGAAGATAGCCAATTACGGTAGGTGGAAGGACTAGAGGAAGTGTTACCAACAACTCTGCAAACTCTTTTCCTCGGAAATTAAACCTCGCAAATATATATGCTATGACTACACCACTACACAGCACTAAAATAGACGATATGGTAGCTATCCAGAGTGAGAGAGATAAAGGAAACCATATCTGATCGAGAACTGAGGTCATATTGATTCTGTTCTATGGCTATCGGATATATAATTAGATGGGATACTGATAGACAAATTTATATTGATGTTATAAATCTGTAAGGTCTCTCAAATGGTGTTTAGAAAGAACAAAACGTTTTTTGGAGCGTTCTATATTATGGACAAAACAATGGTAAAATGAGTAAAACCCCAGTGAAACTATCTGAGGTAACTCTCAGTGCAGTGAACGAACGGAAAATAAAATAATTAATCTACAGCTATCATCACACTTGAAGCTTTGATTACTGCGTATGCTTCGCTTCCTTCTTTTAACTTCAAATTTTCAGCTGATGTCTTTGTGATGATGGAAGTGATTTCCGCCCCACCTGGTAACTCTATTACAATTTCAGTATTGACCGCTCCGGCAACAATTTTTTTAACCTTGCCTTTCAAGACATTGCGTGCACTCAGTTTCATTATTTAATCCTCCACTTAATTTCTATCAGTTATTATCGTATAGATTTGTATATATATGAGCCTTATGAACTTGAGATAAGTTTCTCAATTTTTAATGGGTTAGATTTGGGAGATGGATGTAGATTATCCGTCCAAAAAAAGGGTAGCCGATACTTTTTTATATTTAATTGAAAATTTACTTTCAAATGTAAATTCTTTGTATAACATATATAATATTGAAAAAAAATAATTGGTTTACGGTAATAAACACAGATCTGGAAATCTGCTAACCGGTAAACGACAGCAGACACTTTGAACACGGTTTTTTTCTATTGGGATCTGGAAAGTTATGAACTTTCTTGGAATTCCCTCACCCGTCTTCCAGGATGCAGGGAAAAGGCATATTCCTTAAACCTGTTGACATTGAAGTACTAGTTCATAAAAATGACACAGTGCTGAGAAATTATTGTACACTGTCCATTCAGTATGAAATGAGCTGATATACAGTGCACGAAACAATGTTAAGAGGTAAATAAAATGCAAGATGAGGCGTTACTATCTACTATTTCCAAAAAGTGTACTGAAAATACAATATCAATATTTTATACCGGAGAGCAATGAGTATGATTTACAAAAACATAGTTTGTCCGGTCTGTGGGGCTGCCTGCGACGATATTCAGGTTGAAATCAAGAATGGAAAGCTTGAAGCTAAAAATGTATGCAAGATGGGAATTTCCAGATTTAATGAGATTACAAGTCCCCGAAGATTTAAACAACCCCTTCTAAAGTTCGGAGGAAAATTAAGACCGGTTTCCTGGGACGGAGCCCTTCAAATAGCCGCAGATATCCTGACTTCGGCGAAGCGCCCCTTGATTTCCATAGGCAGCGAAACTTCCTGTGAAGCACATGAAGTGGGACTTATGATAGGGGAATATCTGGGTGCAATTGTTGATACAATCGGCAATGGAGCCACAGTGATGGGAACTCAGGAAGCTGGAAAAGTCGGTGCAACTGAGGGACAGAAGAAAAACAGGGCAGATCTCATTGTTTACTGGGGAACAAATCCACTTGAATCCATGCCAAGGCAGATGTCTAGATATGGGGTTTTCCCTCGAGGTTATTGGACAAAACGAGGGCGTTTTGACAGGACAATCATTACTGTGGACCCAAGAAAAACCCCAACTGCTAAAGCTTCTGACCTGCATGTGCAGCTTAAACCCGACTCTGACTATGAGCTAATAAGTGCTCTCTTGACGCTTTTACACGGAAAAATCCCTCATCCCTCGGCAGAAGAAATAACAGGAGTGCCTATCCCTGTTATGGAAGAGATGCTCGATATGATGAAGAATTGTAACTTTGGGACTATCTCGATAGGAGTTGGACTGTCTTCATCTCTTGGGAAATACAGGAACACTGAAATTGCTATGAACCTTGTGAAAGAGCTGAACAATTATTCCAAATTTACCTTTGGAGTTATCCGCAGTAACTGTAACGCTGCAGGCTTTAACCAAGTTGCTTCATACATGTACGGGTATCCTTTTGGGCTTGACTTCATGCGTGGATACCCGCGTTACAACCCTGAAGAATTCACAACTGTGGATTTGCTTCGAGAAAAAGACGTGGACGCAGCTTTTATAATGTGTACTGATCTTTTGAGTCAGGTCCCCCCTGACTGTGCAGCTTACCTTTCAGAAATTCCTTTGATCTGTCTGAATACAATTCCTTGTCCAACTACATCTATTGCAGATATTGTGCTTCCGGGAGTCATTGACTCTATGGAATGCGAAGGAACTTTCTACAGGCTTGACGATGTACCTATTTACTTTGAACCGTTCCTTGATTCTCCATTTAAATACACTCAGAGTAATGAAGATACCTTAAAACAGCTCTTTGCGAAAATAAAAGAAAAAAGAAATCATACTGATTTTCTTCCTTCTGTATTTAAACAAGAGGAAGAAACACCTGCAATTTTGTCTGGAGTGCTATGAAGTCCACAAGAAAGCAGATACGAGTATACGAATTGCTTAGAAAAATATCAACTTATTATTGATGGACCACCAGCTTACCAGAAAATTCCAATGCGTTTAGGAGAAAACGGGAAAGATGGAATTGAAATATGTGCCCACAACCTGTCCCTACTGTGGGACAGGATGCGGCTTTAACATTGTGGTAAAAGATGGAATGGCTGTCGGCATTGAGCCATGGCACCGGGCTCCCGTCAATGCAGGAAAACTCTGTCAAAAGGGCAGATACGCTTATGAGTTCATCCATAGCAAGGACAGACTTGTAAAACCTCTGGTCAGGAAAAATGGGCAGCTTATAGTGGTAAGTTGGGAAGAAGCCCTGGCCTTTATAGCAGGGAAATTCATGACTTTTCACTCTGAGGAAATTGCCTGTCTCTCCTCGGCAAGAACCTCGAACGAAGAAAACTACCTTATGCAGAAATTCGCCGCGCTGTCCTTAAGACTTCCAATGTTGATCACTGTGCAAGACTTTGCCATTCTTCTACAGTCGCTGGACTTGCCGCAATTTTCGGCTCTGGAACAATGACGAATTCAATGTATGTCATGAGAGAAAATTTCATGCTCTCTGACCCAGATCTAAACAAGGTAATAAAAGCCACGAAGCAGTTGGACTTTCTGGCCGTGAAGGACCTGTTCCTGAGCAAGATTGCAAATCTTGCTGATGTTGCCTTACCTGCAGCCTGTTTTTAGTGAGGTTAGAACAAACCTTCTTTGATACATGAAAACACAGGTATTCATTACATTGGAAATCTAATAATTAAGATATTAACTATGTATCAATAGAAAGCTTATATTACCTTAATTCCCAAAATTACTGAGATTATAGCTCCTAGTAGAACTACCCATCTGATTTCAACTCTGTAGAGCAATGCGACAAATGAAGCGATGGCCGTCACGACATGGAAGACATCTAATGGCATGATTAAAGCAAAGTGGAAGGCAGCCGAAGCCAGCAGCCCTACGAAAGAACAAAAGATACCACTGACAGCCCTATTGAACCATGGAGAACTGCTGAATCTGTCATAATAAGGGACAGCCCCTATTATCATTAGAAACGAAGGCAATAGGATACTTACTGTGGCTATAACAGCGCCGGGAGGACCGTAAAGTATGTAGCCCACGAATGTCGCCGTGATAACTATTGGCCCTGGGGTAATCTGGCCCAATGCAATCCCATTCATAAATGTAGAGCTATCCATCCAGGATCGCACTTCTACGAACTCGTGGAGCATCAGAGGAACAGAGGCAAACCCTCCCCCAAAGGCAAAAAGATCTATCCGGAGCATCATCACTGCCATATCGAAAATATTTTTCTGCAGAATTAATAGCAAAACAAACCCTGTTGCAGCGGCGGATAAAATGAAAATAAGTGGTCTGATAGTTTTTGGCGTCTCTACTAGGGATACTGATTTTTGTTGGAAATGTTGATCCCTGTAAGCTATGAGTCCTATGAGAGCAGACAGTAGAATTACCAGAATTGGATTTACTTTAAGGATAAACATACCTGCTGCAAAAGCAGCAATCATCATATCTCTCCTGACTTTCAGGTAATTTCTGCCAAAAGAAACAGCAGCGTTGGCGATTATAGCGACTATAGTGGCCTGAAGCCCGCTGAACAGCGAGACTACAATAGGCAGGTTGTGCGTCCTCACATACAGAGCTGAAAGTGAGATCATTATCAGAAATGCTGGTAGGCCAAAGCCGATATAGGTAGCAGCAGATCCAGCTACCCCACGTGTTCTCAAGCCCACATATGCCGCCACCTGCATGGCAGTTGCCCCAGGTATTGCTTGGCACAGGGCTACACCAGCAAGAAACGTTGGATCATCAAGCCATTTCTTATGTTCTACAGCCATCCTGCGGATATAAACAGTCATAGCAGGTCCACCAAAAGAGGTCATGCCCAATCCAAAAAAAGATATGAACAGCAAAGCTAGAGAAGGACGCTGGGAAGGGCTTGTGGCTATCTCATTATTATCCTTAATATAACTCCTCACCGTAAATCTGCGGAATTTTGGATATGTCTATAATTTTTACACTTGTTATTTGTTAATCACTATAGCCTTTATATTCATAAATTCCTTGAGCCCGTAGTGGGAAAGCTCTCTCCCGAGTCCTGATTTTTTGACCCCACCAAAAGGCAACCTTGGATCAGACCTGACAGTTCCATTTACTGCTACAAATCCTGATTTTATCCTTTTTGCCAGCTTTTCAGCTCTTTCCAGGTTTCCAGACCACACTTCGGCTCCAAGCCCAAAATCTGTGGAGTTTGCTATTTCTACTGCTTCATCTTCATCTTTTACCGTGATCAACGGCGCAATAGGTCCGAAAACCTCCACATTACAGGCTTCCATCTCAAGACTGGCTGCGGGGATAATGGTAGGCCTGAAGAAAAATCCTTTTTTACACTCTTCTCCACAAGCAAGAGGTTCTGCTCCTTTCATTTTTGCATCCTGCAGTATCTTCTCGAGGTCCTCAACAAATTCCTTCTTTGCAACAGGCCCTATATCGGTTTCTTCATCCATAGGGTCCCCAATTTTCAGTTTATGTATTTCGAATTCAAATGCCTTCATAAAATCCGCAATACCATTCTCTAGGACAATGAATCGCTTGGCAGCAATACATCCCTGCCCTGTGTTGAGGAAACGGGATTTTGCTGCAGCCTGGGCAGCCCTCTCGATATCAGCATCATCAAGCACTATAAAAGGATCTGAGCCTCCCAGCTCTAGCACAAAAGGCTTGATAGTTTTCCCGGCAATTCCCCCTATTTCAGAACCCGCATTTATGCTGCCAGTAAGTGAAACCCCATCTACCAGATCTTCTTCAAGTATTTTCATGGCAGTCTTCGAGTTAATTAACAAAGTCTTAAAAACATGCTCTGGAAATCCGGCTTCCAAAAAGACTTTCTCAACCTCAAGTGCTGACCTGGGTACATTTGAAGAATGTTTAAGCACACAGACATTTCCTGCGCAGATTGCAGGTATTGCAAACTTGAACACCTGCCAGAAAGGAAAGTTCCAGGGCATAATCCCGAGAATTATTCCCATAGGCTCAAAAGTTACATAACTTTTCTCAGCCCCTGTATCAACAAATTCATCTTTCAAAAACTCAGCCGCATTTTTAATGTAATAATCACATATAAAGGCGCATTTCTGGACTTCGGCTCTCGACTGCTTGATAGGTTTTCCCATCTCTTTCGTGATAATCTCGGCGTAGGTATCTGTATTCTGCCGAAGCACCTCTGCAACCTTTGCAAGATATTTTGTCCTTTCGTCGATAGACAAAGAACTCCACATGAAAAAAGAAGTCCTCGATTTTTTAATATATGCCTCACATTCCTCAAAAGAAAAAGAATCATATGTCCAATTTATCTCTTCAGTATAGGGATTAATAGATGTTAATTTCATGCTTTCACCTCGAACACATCCCATTTGTTTCTTAAGTAGGAGGTTTAACTGATTTGGGATTCATAGCCTTACCCCCAGGAAAACCATATAATAATAGTGAAGTTCTTTATAATAAACTTTGAGGGGAGGAATTAAGCAGAAAAAAGATTGGGTTTTATGCCTATTCATAAAACCCGAAGAGAAATATATCTTATTCAATGGATTAGCTTCAATAAACTTATTTTCATGTTCTTAATTTTTAGGACTTACGCAATTGGGCTGAGAAATCAACATAGTAAGCCTTTAACTACCTACTAAGAACTTAATTACAACGTCTGATGTACTTAATTTTGCGCCTCAATTACGTATTAGTCCTATAGTAAGTTCTGTCTTTTATTGAGATTGAACAACAAAACCATATTCTTTCAATATTGCCTGTCCTTCTTTCCCTGTAACAAAGTCAATGAATTTCTGGGCGGTTTCTTTATGTTCTGAGGAAGAAACCGTAGCTATAGGATATGTAACAGGAGTACTAACGGACACGTTTGCAACAGCTTTGATAGTTCCTGGCTCTGCAGTTTTTATGTCGGTTGCATATACAAATCCTGCATCTACTTCTCCTCTTTCAACGTATGTAAGTACTTGTTTGACGTCTCCACCAAATACCATCTTACTTTCAAGCTGACTCCACAAACCTGATTCATTTAATGCGGTACGTGTATATGTTCCGACAGGTACTTTAGCATTAGGATCTCCAACACTGATTTTCTGGACTTTGGAATCTGTCAAATCTTTAACACCAGTAATATTAAGAGTACTGTCTGCTGGAACGATGAGCACGAGTGAATTGTTAGCGAAGTCTTTTCTTGATGTGTTATCGATAAGTGATTCATTGGCAAGCGTGTTCATTTGACTCTCGTCAGCTGAGGCAAAAACATCGATAAGATGTCTGTTGTCGTTTTCTATTTGCATACGTAGATTACCTGAGCTTCCAAAGTTAAAGCTTACATTCGTTCCAGGATTTTCCTTTTCAAACTGAGAGGCAATATCCGTAAAAGCATCAGTAAGGCTTGCAGCCGCCGAAACTGTTATAGTTTCAGTCCCTGCTGCACTTGAAGTTGCCGTTGCATTTGGAGCTACTGTCGCGTTTGGAGCTACTGTCGCGTTTGGGGCTTCACTTTTATTGCCAGTACATCCCATTGCAAGGAATACACTTAACAATACTAGCAGAACTAATATTTCTTTTTTCATTATTTCACCAATATAATATAAGTTTGTATATTATTAGAGTACTTATGAAAATATAGAAATTAGTAGTTGAACTGAGAAATCAATAACATTAAACCTTCATTTGTTTAAAATACTAAGCCAGTCACAACGCCAAATGTGTTTGATTCTGTATTCAATACGCAAAATTTGATTCCCTTTCACTTGGCAGGGTCGTCATCTAATTCGCAAACCTGTAGACGGTCAACTTACTCTCATTAAGAAGAATATGTTATTGTTACCAGGTACTTGATGAAGCGACCTATATCTTTGGATATAAGTTTCGATGAAAAGGGAGGCAGACGTTACGGTTTTATATATTTTTTATTCGTTTTGCTTGAGAAAAACTATTCCCAATCGATAATTTTATAAGATACATATTATATAATTATAAACGCAAATTTTATAAAATACCTGTTTATATAATTATGGACGCAATAATCGTGTTCCATATTTATATATATATTAAGCTGTACATATTGGAAACGATTGAGTTCTGGCTGATGTTTTTTTTCTGTGTCTGGCCAATTACGAGGGTTCCATCCCTGATATTGAAATTTTGCCCGTATCCGTATTACAAATCAACAAGTGCCTGTAATAAAAGTTACCTATAAATACAGTGATCCTTCTGCATTATGTTGGTATTTAAATAATTAGGGCTTATGCACTTAAGATACACGGCTAAATACAATAGACCTTGTAGTTCAATACGCGTTTTGGACAATCAAAGATTAACGCTATTGATCTACTATTAATCTCACGTGTCAACCGCGTAAATCCTGATTATATAATTCCTCCTAATAACCCGTCTGTATTAAATTCATTCAACATGTATTCAGTACCTTTAGCGTTATGTTTATTTAAACATAACGGTGAAACCCACGGTGGTGTACACATTGCTTAAAAATTCAGATGAAGAAAAATATCAGATGGAAACAATTCTAAAACAGGTAAAGGATCCCGAGCTGCTTTCACAGATTGAAAAAGTTGTCCCCTTTCACGGCTTCCTTACATCTGGAGCATTAATAGGCATTCAGATGCTCAATATTGCAAAGAGAGTGCTCGATGTCAAGGAGGGGGAGCGCATATATGTGACCTGCGAAACGAAAAGCTGTATGCCTGACCCATTCCAGATCCTTGCTGGAGCTACCATCGGAAACAATGGGTTGAAAATCCTAAACCTGGGGAAAATGGCGGTCACGGTAAACAAACAGGCACCTGAAGGAGCTAACAGCATAAAAGGTGTTCGAATCCTCCTCGATCCTGAGAAAACGAAGAATTATCCCAAACTCCACGCCTGGTTCCTGAACACTGAAAAGCTTCCTCATGTGGAGATTGTACCAATCCTCTTGGATGCAGGAGAAAAAGTGTATTCCTGGAAACTCGTGGACATTGAAGTTCCGGTTCGAAGGAAAAAGCGAATACAGTGCTGTAAAAAATGCGGTGAAATGTTCATTCAACATGATAACGAGCTGCTGTGCGGCGGTTGCACAGAATAACGTTAAGAGGTAAGCAAAAATGCAAGAAGATATGCGATTGTCTGTCTTTGCTGAAAAAAAAGACAAGCAGCTGATCTATTTTCCCGAAAAATGCATTGGCTGCGGGACCTGCGTACAGGCATGTCCCAAAGGTAACCTGACAGTTGGAGCTGTCGGCGCTATAGCAAGAGGATTGCTGGATGCGGATTTTCTGGAAATAAAGGAAAGTGAAGTCTGCCTTGTTTGTGGGATTTGTGCGAAAGTTTGTCCCACAGGTGCTCTTGAGGTGAAGCAGGAAGAAAAAACCCTCGCTGACATGTCCTATCTTTTCAGAGCCATGAAACCGACGTCAGTAAATGATAGCTGCGTCCGCTGCGGGCTTTGCGAGGACATCTGTCCCAGAGGCTGTATTGAGGTAACCCGTGAAATTTCAGCGGATGGACGCCTAAAGCTGGTCGGAAAGACCCAAATTGATACAGAGTGCTGTGTCCACTGTGGCTGGTGTGCCGCAGTCTGTCCGGTGAATGCTATTTCTGTAGAAAAACCTTTTGAGGGGCGCTGGACCAGAGACGAGGATGTCTGTCAGACCTGCCATACCTGTGTGGAAGTCTGTCCTGTAAATGCCATTTTCAATAAAAAAGCTAAACCTGGGGAAAGAGTCGAAAAGATAAGCCACCGTCCTGATGCCTGCATTTACTGTGGAGCCTGTGCAGTTGCCTGCCCAGTTAACGCTATTGATGTCAGAAAGACTGCAATTCTCCCGAATGTGGAGAAAAAAGGCGTTCTCGAGAAAAAATTACTTGAAACCCCTGTTCCGGAAGCTAAGCTCCGTACCTGTCTGGAAACCGATGAAGCTGCATGCCTAGGCTGTGGAAACTGTGTGATTGTCTGTCCGGTGAATGCCTTTTCTGACATTGAACTTGCGGCCGGACACCTGAACAACATGGACGAAAAAGCTCTTCTTGGGGTTAAAAACGGGAGAATCTCAGTCATAGACCAGGACCGCTGTGGAGCAGATGGGGCCTGTGCCATGATCTGTCCGGTTGATGCCATTAGGCTTGTAAAAAGAGAGGTGGAATAAATGGCAGGAACAATTGCAATTAAGAACGGATACGTCTTTGATCCCCTAAATGAGATGAATGGGGAAATTATGGATATCTTCATCAAAGACGGAAAAGTTGTAAGAGAGCTTTCTGCGGCCGAACTGAAAGACGCAAAGGTTATTGATGTCTCTGGTATGACGGTAATGCCTGGAGGAGTTGACTCTCACTCTCATGTTGCGGGGGCAAAGGTTAACGCTGGCAGGTCGATGCGTCCCGAAGACCATTACAAAGCAAATATTCAGAAGACTTCACTTACCCATTCAGGCTCAGGTTACACTGTTCCCTCGGTTTACAAACAAGGATACGACTACACAGCAATGGGCTATACAACTGTTTTTGAAGCTGCAATTCCCCCTCTTGAAGCTCGCCACACCCATGAAGAAATGCGAGCAACTCCGCTTCTTGACATGGGCGGGTATCTGATACTTGGAAACAACTTCTTTTTGATGCGCTATCTCCATAATGGGGACATAGAAAAGGCTGCGGCTTATGTGGCCTGGATGATGAAAACCCACAAAGCTTATGGAATTAAATGTGTCAACCCTGCAGGAGTCGAAAACTGGGGTTGGGGTAAAAACATACACTCTCTTGATGAAGCCAACATCCATTTCGAAATTACCCCAAGAGAGACTATAAAAGGGCTTAGTGAGATCAATGAAAGCCTCGGTATGCCTATACCTCTTCACCTGCATGCAAATAACCTTGGACATCCTGGCTGCTATGGAATTACTAAAGATTCCCTCAAAATCCTCGACGGCGTAAAGCCCAAGCAGAACATGGATGTGGAATGGGCTGAAACCAAAATGGATCCTTCAAGGGAACGTTCCGTATACCTTGCCCATATGATGTTCAACAGTTTTGCAGGCACTACCTGGGGAGACTGTGAATCCGGAGTAAAAGATATTGCAGAATACATTAACAACAAAGACCATGTAGTAATCGACAGTGGGTGCACGCCTTTCGGAGAAGCCACGGTTATGACTGGAGATGGGCCTGCCATTCAAGATATGTACAAGCTTACCGGAAACAAATGGTCTAATACTGATGTTGAAATGGAAGGTGGGTCGGGAGTTATTCCGTTTACTTACTTCAAGTCCAACCCTGTACACAGTCTGCAGTGGGCCATGGGACTTGAATGTCTCCTACTTATCAATGATCCCTGGAAGACAATTTTAACTACGGACAGCCCCAATGGTGGACCATTTACGAAATATCCTGAGGTTATGACCTGGGTCATGTCCGAGGCTTTCAGGAAACAGACCTTCAGTGAATGCCACAAGTGGGCAAACGATAGAAGTGAGCTTGGAGGTATAAACCGGGAGCTTTCTCTCTATGATCTTGCGGTCTTGACCAGAGCCAACCCCGCCAGAACAATTGGCATGGCTCACAGGAAAGGTTCTCTTGGTGTAGGCGCTGACGGAGATGTTACAGTCTATAATATAAATCCGCAGCAGCTTGACACGAACAACTATGAGGCTCTACTTCAGGCTTTCAGAAAGGCAGAATACACCGTAAAAGGTGGAGAAATCGTGTCTGTTCAAGGAGAAATCGTTTCCTTACCTGAAAAGCGGACTTATTATTCTGAAGTACATGTAGAAAACGAAAGGGAAAAGGAAATGCTGATCGACGTGAAGGAGTGGTTCAGGTACTACACACTAGGCTTTGCCAACTATCCAACTCCAGAAAAGTATCTCCAAAATCCGACTCCCATAAAGGTTAATATTGTGAGGTGAGATAATGACAGAGGGAGTTCTTATTGATAAAAACAAGAGCGATAGTAAGCTCGAAGCAGTTATAAAACCTGAATCATTCACTGGCAAAGTTTCTGGTGAAATGGCAGAAGTAACGCTCATTCTTAAAAAAGAGATTGACATTAAATTGGAAGCAGACGTTATAACTCCTGATTCCTTTGCAGGTAAAAGTGCACAAGAAATAGGAAACCTGTCCATCTGGCAGGGACCAAAGACCTATCCTCTCTCCGAATTTTTTGAAGTAATAGGTAATGGAGGCAGTTCTGCAGCTGAGACCCTGATCCGCATAAAAGGCGATGCAATGAGGATTAAAAGGATCGGTGAAAGCATGAGTGCAGGAAAGATTGAAATTGAAGGTTCTGCTGGCATGCATTTAGGAACCGGGATGAAAGGAGGAGAGATTGTCGTTTCTGGAGATGCAGATTCCTGGGCAGGTATGGAAATGATAGGCGGACTTTTGCACATTAAAGGCAATGCAGGAGACCACGTGGGTTGTGCTTATAGGGGTAAATGGCACGGTATGAAAGGTGGACGCATAGTTATCGAAGGTTCGGTACGTCACCAGCTCGGAGGCGGCATGGACGGTGGTGAAATTCTTGTAGAAGGCAATGTTGAAAGCTTCTGCGGAATTCGCCAGAACGGTGGACTCATCTTTGTAAAAGGCAATGCTCTTCGTGGACTAGGCGCTGAAATGGCAGGAGGTACCATAGTTGTTGGGGGCAAAATTGAGCGCTTCTCTCCGGGTTTCGAATTTGTATCTATGGAAAATAGCGTCAAATTTGGTGAGACTGAGTTTATAGGCGAATTCAAGAAATTCACAGGGGACTATGCAATCAGCAAACGAGCAAAAGGAGCTCTGTACGTAGCTGTAGACACAAACCCGGAACTCTGAGGTGAGAAACATGGAAGTAACACTCATTACCGGAAGTACGATTGATGAAGGTAGGCTTGCTAAAGGAGGGGACAAATTTACAGATGATTACACTATGGAGTGTGCATCGTGCTGGATTTCTCCTGTGGATTTTGCATCACTCTGTTCCCCTAATAAAGTAAAAGTAACAAGTCGGAACGGAAAACATTCAATCGTAGTTTATACAAAATGTACGGATTCAGTTCAGCCAGGGCATGTGTTTATGCCAAGGGCCATCTGGTCGAATGTTATCATCGATCCTGATACCCTTTCGACAGGTTCTCCCCTTTATAAGGGTGCTCCAGTAACAATTGAGCCCGCTGAAGAAGAGGTTCTTAGTGCCGAAGATGTAGTGTTGAAAGTTTATATCGGAGGGCAGTAAGCATGATTTACAAAAACATAGTCTGTCCTGTCTGCGGGGCAGCCTGTGATGATATCCAGGTTGAATTCGAAGACGGAAAGATTGAAGCTAAAAACGCATGTAAGATGGGAAATGCAAAATTTAAGGAAGTTGTAAGTTCCCATAGGCTCAGACAGCCTCTGATCAAGGACAATGGAAAATTGACCCCGGCAGCCTGGGATGAAGCTCTTGAAAGAGCTGCCGATCTCCTTGTTTCGGCAAAACGTCCCCTGCTTTTCATGGGTAGTGAAACATCCTGTGAAGCACATGAAGTAGGGCTCAAGATTGGAGAATATCTGGGTGCAATTGTTGATTCCAATGCTACTATCTGCCACGGGCCAACTGCTATGGGAATTCAGGAATCCGGAAAAGTCGGTGCAACTGAAGGACAGAAGAAAAACAGAGCCGACCTTTTAATTTATTGGGGAACCAATCCTCTTGAGTCCATGCCAAGGCAGATGTCAAGATACGCTGTTTTCCCGAGAGGTTACTGGACAAAACGCGGGCGTTTCGACAGGACAGTTATCACTGTAGACCCGAGAAAAACTCCTACCGCTGAAGCTTCCGACCTTCACGTACAGCTCAAACCCGGTTCGGATTACGAACTGATTAGTGCACTTATGACTTTGCTTCACGGAAAGGCACCTCATCCATCAGTGGAAGATATTACAGGAGTTCCTATCCCTGTTATGGAAGAGATGCTTGATATGATGAAGAATTGCACCTTCGGAGCGATCTCAGTGGGACTCGGGCTTTCCTCATCTATCGGAAAACACCGGAATGCCGAAATTGCTATGAACTTCGTAAAGGAAATGAACAATTACGCCAAGTTCACCCTCGGAGCTCTCCGTGGGCACTGCAATGTGGCAGGTTTTAACCAGGTAGCTTCTTACATGTACGGCTACCCCTTCGGGCTTGACTTCACACGTGGGCACCCGCGTTACAATCCAGGAGAATTTACAACTGTGGATGTGCTTAGAGAGAAAGACGTAGATGCAGCTTTTGTAATGTGTGCTGACCTTGTCTGCCATATCCCTGCGGATTGTGCCTCTTACCTCGCCAAAATCCCCATGGTCTGTCTGGATATCGCTCCCTGCCCGACCACAGCTGCTTCGGATATAGTGCTTCCAGGCGTCATTGATGCCATGGAATGTGATGGAACTTTTTACAGACTTGATGATGTGGCAGTGCACTTTGAGCCTTTCACGACTTCACCTTTCGAGTTCACAAAGAGTAACGAAGACACCTTGAAGCAGCTCTTTGAGAAGATTAAAGCAAGGAAGTAATATTTTTCCGTTTTTCTTTCTGTACATAAGCTGAAGGAAAAACAATGTTTAAGGGAGAGAGCAGTTTCTCTCCACTCTTTTTTCAAAATTTACGGCGGCATTTAGAGCCCATTCGAAAAATTATTGTAATCAATATGTCTTTATTATTGGAAGCAAAAGACGCTCTCCTGTTGTGGTGGCTACTGCATAGAAAACTCTATGATCAGTTTATTTTGCAATGGTGGTAGGTTTCCATTACTTCAGTTTTTGAAGTTTCTGCAAGAACCCACTATGCAGAAAAGAAATTAGGCAAATAAGAACGAAAAGGATTTCAGGTTAACATCCAAATCCGCGATTATAATGAAAGTAGAATATTTTTATGAGGGCTATATTTAATAAGGAACAATTATTCTATTACTATTATATAATTTATAATTATATTAGTAACTGTACTCATGTTGATGAAATTTAAACATTTTTCTCATGCTTGTTAAGAGAGAATGAGTCATTTCTAACAACTATCATGGGTGCAATAATAAAATAAAAACGTCGTAAAACTATAGGAGGTAAATATTATGGGTGGAGGATTTGGATTATTTGGAAGAGGAAGATTTGATGGTTTCGGAGGCTGCGGCTTTGGAGGCTTCGGTGGCTGCGGCTTTGGTGATCGCTTTGACTGTGACGACGGATTCAGAGGTCGTGGTTGCGGCCGCCGCAGAAGATTCTGTGATCGGGACTGTGACTGGGACTGATAATAGCAGTCGCGTATGAGAAAGTATTCCTTTGTGAGAAGCGGAGTCACGGGTTTTGTGATAGCCGCTTCTCTCTCCTCTTACTTCTTTTGCTTTCAAACTTGATTATATATTTTGTCATTTCCTCACAAATAAGTGATTTGCTACATTATCAGAAACTGTCTGAAAAATGAGAATCTGTTAGAAATTTTACAATCTAAGTATGAAAAACCTGAATGGATATTCTTATATTATAGATAGGGTCCTTCCAAAGTAGTGCTAAAACTGAGGGTATACAATACTTATTTTGGACAATAGATATGCATTTAGAATTTCCCCGATTAAAGTACACTCTAAAAATCAATTTTTTAAATGAGCTGGTTTCAAAATCCCGACTATTCATGTTTTTGACCACAAACAGGTATTTCATTTAGTTCTATTGCTTGTGGTTCTCTACTCCAAAATATTGATTCAGAAGGATGGGAGGTAGTTTTGAAACAGGCTCAATAAATAATCTATAATAATCTTCTAAATTGAGTAAAAAGCGAGATAAATACTTATTCTTTTACAATTTCTGTTTATAAATAAGGCATCTGACGTCATTTTCATTCATAAGAAATTCAATGCTAAAAACAAGGAATAATAAACGTTTAATGTCCTAATTGAAGCACTTAAGTCCTTTAAATATTGAATAAACGGTTTAATAAATGTACCTTAATTAGGAAAGGACTGACACTATATTTGATTGGGTAAATAAGGATTAATATCCCTTAAAAAATTAATCATCTTTCAAAGGGTCTAATTATAGACCTATTTTAACTTTTCAACATATGCTACTAACTTTTTGGATAGATTTTTAATTATTTTGATTCTTTTTTAAGACTTTTATCTTGAGGTTCCCGCATCCATTAAGCCTTATCTATTATTGCATGATACTTGTATTCGTAATACATTGATTGTACAAAAATAGTTTCAAAGCCATATTTCTCTGCTATTTTTCTAACTGTATTGGGATTATGGGCAAACCCAACGATATCTCTGGGACGATTATTCAAGCTGGCCGATAATATAACCTTAAACTCAAAACCGATTTTGCGTAAAATTTTCCAGAGATTCGCATCTTGTGAGAACAATCCTATTTTCCATAATGGGTATATACGGGGGTCCAATATGTCGAACAACACTATTTTACCCCCTTTATTAAGGTAACTTGATGCATTAAAAATAAAGCTATCAATTTCTTGCAATGTTAAATACTGCATAACTCCTGCTGCGGTTATTCGATCAAAAGGAGATTCCAGTTTATTCCAGATGGTTTTGTCATCAGCCTGGATTAACGATATATTCTCACATTTTCTTTCTTTGATTCTTTTGCTTGCTTCATCAAGCATGGATGCGGAAAAATCAACTCCTACCATCTGTTCGTATTCCGGCGCGTAGTGAATAAGGAGTTCTCCTGCACCACATCCAAAGTCAAGCAGTGTTTTGCCCCCATCCAAATGGAATAGCTTTTCCTTAGCTTCCATTGAAAGGAATTCTTCAGCTGAAGATCTGTGGCCACCGTCTCTCCTATTTGCGAAAAACTCTATCCAGAAATCTTTTTTATTAGATAAGTTTTTTCCATTATCCCCAAACATATTATCTATACTCCCAAATCTCCCTTTTTATAAATATCCCCTTATAATATCCCAAGATGATTTATTATTTAAAGGCTTATAAGCTTATTCCGTGGATTAAACAGGACTTTATTTTTTCTTAATGAGAATAGCCTTCTAATTCTTTAGTAAGTATATTAATAAAAAAAGAAAAAAGATCTTCAGCTTAATAGTAACTTTAAGCAAATCCTAGTTAAACCTAGATTACAGAGTTATATTATGTTTTCAAAGTTCCAACAACAGGAAAACCCTTTATGATTTCAGGCCTGTGTGGCGACTTATTCATTTCTTCAGTGAGATCCTTCCCTGAATTGTGTCCATTATGAGTGCCATTTTTCCAAAGATCACTATCAGAGACATCATAGACCTTGCCTTGATAGGCAACGTATGTCTTCCCATTTTTACCGTTGTACTCTGCAAGCTCTTCAAGTGTATATTCTTTTATTTTCGATTTATCGGTCACATTCTGAATTTCAGTTGTATTCTGTTCAGTTGCCTTTTCCCCAGTTGGAGTAACTGCTTCAGAAGGAGTTACAGCCTGTTCTGGGGTTCCTGTTTCATTTGGAGGTACCGATTTATTTCCTGCGCATCCTATTGCGAGGAATATACCGAACAGTACTGTCAATATAATCAGTGCTTTTCTCACTATTTCACCCCTTCAATATAGTGTATTGTATCCTGAAATTGTTTCGCAGATTCAAAACCAGTTAAAAGTTCAATATACTATACAAAAAAGAAGAGGTAAAAGTCGCGTGGAAGAAATTTCAATCCCAGTTTGGCGTTGCAAATGATTGTGTAATATGAAAAATTCAAAGTTGAAGTAAAATGGCAGGTATATGCCAAAAATTCTGTAAAATATGATTTACTGTAATCCCTTTCTTCACCACAAAGCCTCCTAATGAGTCTGATTAGGTCCTTTGTCTGCTCCAGAGCTTCTTACGCTCATTCCTTGTCGAGATTACATTATCATCATTGCATGGAATATGTTCAGAATCGCTGGTTTTCCCCTTCGTCTTTATCCATTGATAACAAAAACAAGATTGGAAGCTTGTTTAGTTGCTAAGCCTCCGAATAAATTTCTTTGACTTTTTGTCTCTTATATCCACGTAGTTCAACCCCACAGCTCACGTTCCTTTTCATGTTCATACACTATCTCTATCCACTTTTCACGAAGCATACGAATCCAGTCTGGATGTTCAACACCTTCATATTCGAATCCTAAAAACTTGTCTTCGCCAAAATGACTAAACGAAAGTGAAGCAACTTGTTCGAGTGAGAGGTCATCAAGAGGCATTAACCCAAAAATTCCATACGTTGGACATGTAGCTGGTACAACACCAATTATAGTTTCCTCATTCCCTATGTGAGTATCCGCACCGTAAATACCACTACCTGAGCCATCTTGATAAATTGGATTTGATTTAACAAACGTCTTCGTGAATTCTTTGTTGTCTAAATCTTTTTCTTTTACTATATACCGGACAACTACATATCCAACTAAAACGCGCTTTGTAACGTACTCAGAAATTCCATCTATGTTCTCAAAGCCAATCTTCATCGGAATAGCAGTAACAGCTTCACTGACTTCGTCATATAGTTGCTCATTCTTTGCCATGCTAATCACTCCCCTAGATAAGCGTTAATTTGTCTCTAATTCTTATATGGTTTTTTTTATTCATAATCGTGAGTATATACTCGTATTCTCTCATTGGATCAACCCTGCGGAGAACAACAAGTTAGAAAATACTAAATAACAAGCCAGAAAATGCAGTAGTTTTCCTACAAAACTACTTGATAGGCTGTCTTGCCTGATGATATCCGAGTTGGTAATAATCACTCGGTTAAAGTTAGTGAAAATTCGTGATTTCAGAGAGTTCTACAAACCTTATTTATCTTTACTTGCCATATAGATAAATATGGGACTAGCAACTATGGATTATGGAGCTCAAATCTCTTCGGATATGGCGCTTTTGTACTTCTTCTGTGCCGTGGTTATCGCCTTTGCTTTGTTCGGTCTTTTGCTTTTAATTGCGCGTAGGTATGCTCGGGATAAAAATAGTTATTGCACAGATGGTCATTGTTAACCGAAACATTATAACAATTTTTTACATCTTAGAGTACATCCATAGATCCGTTTGTCATTTTTTGATGCGTTTCTGAATCTTTTTCTCATTCAACAAGCCCTTTACCCAAGTATAGCATTGGAATTCGGTTTCACAAAACCAATTTACAAGCTTTTCCTCGAGTTTTCTAGCCCTTTTGAGGAAAAGTTTTTACTTATTGATTTTAGCCCCCTCTTAACTTCTTCATTCAGAGAAAACTTGCAATTCCTTCCTGTCGTTAATACCGTAATTTACAGTTATCCCCACTAAAAGTACAGCTAAAGAACAGTATTTTTGGACAGAACTCCTCATATATCTGCGCAAATTTCAGACGAAAAATTGAATGTACTTTTTTGAGGAAAACTACTAATAACCTTAATTAATGGAATAAAAAAGTAATAACCTTCAGTTTGATAGTGAGTTTAAGAAGACCCTACCATGTAAGGTACACTTTAAAAACCATTTTTTTAGAGAAATAATTTATAATACTCTTTAAATCAATAAATAATTAATATAATCTCTTTGTTTATTCACAATTTATTTTTAGTTATAACTAAGGCGTCTGATGTCATTTTTACCCATCCTAAATTCAATGATAAATGCGAGGAAGGAACGAAATTTAATCAATTAATTGAAGCACTTAAGCTTTCTAAATAGCAAAGAAATCATTTAATGGCTGTTCTTTAATTGGGGGAGGAATGGCACTATGTTTAATTGGGAAAATAAGGCTTAATAGTCCTTAAAAAACTAGTCATTTTTTGAGGGGGCTAATTAGTATGTAAAAGTAAGGAAGCAGACAAATTTATTTCAGGAGGGTTTATTTATAAGGGAGCTTAGAGGGGAAAAAAGTAAGATATCCAATATCAACTTGAGAATTTCATCCCCCATTAATTGCATTTTCAAACACAAAAACAGCTTGAAAATGCAGAAATTTATGGAGCTCAACTCTTAAGGAAATTTCATTTAAGGTACTGGATATGGGTGAAACAACAGCAGACACAATAAAAAAACAATCTGATAACAGCAAGAGGAAAAGCTTTGCTTTCGATGTGCTGACACTTGCAGGTGGGACGACTTTTGCTCAAATCCTCACGATTCTATCTGCTCCTGTGTTGACCCGCCTTTATGGACCTGAGGATTTTGGAGTCTGGGCTCTGTACATTTCCATTACGAGTATTATTAGTGTCATCGCATGCATGAGGTACGAGTACTCCATAATGCTGCCTGAATCTGATAAAGAGGCTGTAAATCTGCTAGGATTGAGTTTTCTGGCGGTGCTGTTCGTAAGTGGTTTAACCTTTCCAATTATATGGTATTTTAAAGGGTTTATAGTTAATATTCTGAATTCTCAGCAAGTAGGAGACTATCTCTGGCTTGTACCTCCTTTTATTTTTGTAAATGGTCTATTTCTTGCACTGAATAACTGGAACTCAAGAACAAAACTTTTCAAAAGGCTTTCTCTTTCAAGAGTCTTCAGTTCGATCTCAAGTACTACAACACAGATAGGCCTTGGGCTGGCAGAAAGAGCAGGTGCAGGAGGGCTGATAGCTGGAAGCCTTGCTGGCCAGTATATTGCAACATTCGTGCTTGGAGGACAGATATGGAAAGACGATAGGAGATTAATTATAGAAAGCCTGAGCTGGAAAAAAATCTATGAAGGGTTTAAGAAGTACCACAAATTTTCGCTTATAGATACCTGGGCTGCCCTTATGAACTCAATCTCCTGGCAACTTCCTGCTTTTCTTCTTTCAGCCTTTTTTACACCCACAGTAGTAGGTTTTTATTCCATTGGCTTTCGTCTTTTGCAGTTGCCAATGAGCTTCATTGGAGGTTCAATATCACAAGTATTTTTCCAGAGAGCATCAAGAGCTTTATCCGAAGACACCCTTCCTACCCTTGTTGAAAATGTGTTCAGAATGCTCGTGATTATAGGCATGTTTCCGATGTTGATCCTAACAATTGTTGGCAGCGATGTTTTCACGGTTATTTTTGGGAAAGCCTGGGCAGAAGCAGGCGTTTACACCCAAATCCTGAGCTTATGGGCTTTTGTCTGGTTTATCTCCTCTCCATTGACTGCTATATATGTGGTAGTTGAAAAATATCACTTTGGCTTTCATTATAATTTTTTCAATTTGATCACACGCATCCTTTCCCTTACAATCGGCGGTCTGCTTGGAAGTGCACGCATGGCGCTTATTCTTTTTTCAATATCAGGAATTATGGTATATGGTTACCTTTGCCTGAAGATGATATCCTATTCCGGAGTAAAGACTTCAAGAGCCCTGAAAATAATAGTCTCGAATTTTATTCTTTTCATTCCTGCAGGAATTATCGTTATTGCTCTTAAAACCGCAGGAATAAACCAGGCATTACTTGTTGTCTTTTCTGGTATAATTATATGCTTTTATTACCTTTATATCTTGAAAACAGATGCACAGATGAAAAAGATAATGAGGGAATTCCGCGTTTGATGAATTAGTTAGAAATAATAAAGCTTGAAAAATTAAAATCAGGCTTCAACTTAGCAAGCCGTAAAAAGGATGTTCAAGATGACTAGAAAAAAACTATCTCTTTTCCCTAGTAGAATAAAAACAGATTCATTTTATTTTTCATTTTAACAATCTTAGTTGACGATTCTCATAGTTTGTGCCTGAATAATTATGTAAAAGATTATACAGCTTCAGTTTGCATGGTCACCTCTACCAGGGAATGCATTACAATTCCTCTTGCTATCATATAGACTCCAGCAATAGATAGAAAAGTCATCAAGAAGACTGGCCAGAAGTGCAAGCTTTCGATTCCAAGCATAATGCCTTCAAGAAATTTCAAACCCATATAAAAACCACATGTAGCGAGGGCAAAACCTGGCACTGCATAGAAATACAGCGGCTTATTGACCTCGATATCCCTCACTACAGCTTTCAGGACTTCAAGTATGTACTTTGTCGGATTTCTGATTTGATCCCCAAAGCTACGATGGGTACCTATTTCAATATCTTTTATGCGGAGGCTAGATTTTTCTGCATCTGTAAGTATATTTTCTATCGCCATGCCCTGGGAATCAAAATGAACCATGTCTTTTACAGAGGTTGCGTAGGCACGGAAAATGGTTTGAGGATCCCTAATTTTGCGTGGATTTTTTTTGGTAAACTTCTCTAAGATGGCCTGCCCAACACGGCGATAAACAAGAGTGGTCCTGTCAGGACTGTTCAAATATAGGCTACCGTTAACTATATCTGCACTACCTTGAATAATCGGGGCGACAAGCTTGGGAATGTCAGCAGGATTATGATGTCCATTAGAACTCATTGTTACAATAATATCGGCACCGAGATCGGCTGCAGCTTTAAAACCGGTTTCAAGAGCTGAACCTTTTCCCGTGTTAGTCTGGTGTATAATTACTTCAGCTCCGGCCTTTTTTGCTATCTCTGCAGTCCGATCTGAACTCGCGTTATCAACAACAATCACATTATCGGTATAGAGCTTTGTGAGAAGAGTAATGCTTCCAATGGAAGCTTCTTCATTATAGGCAGGGAGGACTGCAATGATATTTTTAGAGATTTTTCCCACAGTGCATTTATTTTTTTTATGTATTATGGGATGGATACCATTGTCCCGAACCAGCTGCTCACTCATCTTTAATACCCCCTCTAAATTTGCATAGTAATAATATATTTTAAGATGAATTTATGTAGGAAAACTTTAAAGCCATTAAATTTAGAATAGACTAAGTCTGATCAATAGTACAAAGATATTACTTTTTTAAGTGAAATTTAGAAGAAAAGTATATAAATTTATTGACAGTTAATCTTTAGAAAATAATATTCAAAAAATATCATATACTATAGCTCTACCCAACATAAACGCAAAATGATACGATTGAAATAACGATCATTGAAAATCTGTATAAATGAAGATTATAAAAAAATATGAATTAAGGGAGTAGAGAAGTAAGTTCTAAAATCAATATTAAGGAAGCTCAGTACATTCAGAATTTGAGTCCCGCAGGTTAATAAATCTTCATGAGAATTTATCTAGAACTATCCTAGGTTTCAAAGCAATATTGTTCCTGTTCCTCACTTGCCGCAATTTTTAATAATGAAATGCCGAGGAATGAAGAGAATTGATAAAGATAAGACAGATGGACTGAGCCTGCCTAAACTGAAGGAGAAGAGAGCTATTAAAAAGAAGTAACATAAAAAAATGCTTGTCAAGTAAAATAATTAAGCTGTCACTATTATCTGTATTTATTAAAAAATAACCAGAGATTGGTGGGGAAAAAGGTTCAGGAAAAGAAATAAAAAGGAAGCTGGGAATAAAGAAGGAGTTACTGTACAGGATAATGACGGAAAATTGGCATAGATTGAATAAAATGGGCAGAAACTTGAAAAGAAAAGTCAGAATATCCTGCATTTTGGAAAAGCAGATCGAAAGAATAAAATGCATTAGAAAAATATTTACTCTTCGAAAAGAAACTGAAAAAAGTATATTTTTGATTACAGCTGGATGACCTACATGACCGGAAAAAAAGTTCCCTCAGACCTGTTTATTGTTATGGGGCTCGTGCTCCTTACAGACATTCTTGTGCTCACTCCTGGAATAAGTGAAACAATGATCCGGAACGCAATTGGGCTGCCTTTTGTGCTTTTTCTACCAGGGTATGCTTTGATTGCGGCGCTTTTTCCTGCAAAATCGGATCTTGACGGAATCGAACGGGTGGCTCTTTCTTTCGGACTAAGTATTGCAGTTGTGCCCCTAATAGGCCTTGGTCTTAATTATACTCCGTGGGGTATCAGAACCCTTCCAATTCTCATAAGCCTTTCAGCTTTCACCTTTATTATGTGTGGGCTTGCATATTTGAGGCGTGCAAAGCTTCCGGAAACCGAGGCTTTTGAGGTGCCCTTCAGGGCAACAGCACTTTCGCTCAAAGCCGAAATCATGGGAAATTCAGAATCAAAATTGGATAGAGTTCTTACAGTTTTTCTGATTCTATCCATTCTCTTGTCTGTAGCAACCCTTGTGTATGTTATAGTAACTCCAAAAGAAGGAGAACATTTTACAGAATATTACATACTTGGACCACAGGGGAAAGCCGATAATTATACTACAAATTACACGCTAGGACAGAGCGGAAATGTAATAGTTGGAGTTGTAAACCATGAGTACAGACCAATGAATTACACAATGGAAGTAAAGCTTCAAAATAAATCACTCTCTCTTCCGGAAAACGTGAAGCACATTAGTCTTGCCCATAACGAAACCTGGGAAAAACCAGTTGTTTTTACACCTCCCTTTGAAGGAAATAAGATGAAACTTGAGTTCCTGCTTTTTAATGAAACTGAGAAAAGCGTGCCTTATAGAGACCTTCATCTATGGATAAATGTAAATTCAACAAAACAATCCGGAAACTTAAGTATCCAAGGAGCGAAAAACACAGCTTAAATAAGTGAAATTTTTAAGTCTTCACTAATAACTTCTAACGCAGATCTTTAAGCTGTAGGAAATGCAGTTTAAAAATCTCCGTTTATGCTGTTCATCATCCAGACTGACCTTTTTTCTTTTAGAAAGAATTATACATTTCTCTTAAAAAATTTTCAATGTATTAGAAGCTCGTTTTGACTATCTTTGCTTCCTAAAAAGAACTAATCTTTGAAATTAGATTATACCTTGAGGAAAGCGAAGGCAAAAATTCTATTTTTATAGAGCTCTCAGACCCAATAAGAGTGGAGTTATCATTGAAGCGTACACTGTTGGCAAAAATTTATATATACTTAATATAGTAAATTAAACAGTTTTGAATATCTAGATTTGAGGAGATTTGACAATTTACATTAAAAAAGAAAATTTTCGCTAATAAGTATACAAACTATAGGTCTAAACTCGCCTTGGTGAAAAAGGAGTCATTCGATGCAAAAGTCAAGTAATCCATATAAAATGCGAAGAGAACTTAATTTCCGTAACATTGCGTCATTTTTCATCTGGAAAAGATCAAAAATTGAAAAAGGAAATCAAGAAAATCTTGAGCTGAAAAAACGTAGGCTCTTTACTGCAGTACCGGTCCTGTGCATTGCACTGGCTGAGATTTTGATCTTTTCAGGAAAAGTTGGAATAGCTGTATGGATTCACATTGGATGCTTAATTGCGCTTTCACTTTCTAGCATTTTGATAAAAGACTCTGAGATCCAGAAAATTCATCAGACGCTGATGCTTCTCCCTGTCCTTAGACTTATAAATCTTTCAATGCCTATCTTTTTTGAGACAACTCTTTATACGTTTGTTTTTGTATATGGTTCCCTGGCAATTCCGGTAGCGTATGTAATTATTCACCAGCGATACTCCCTTGAGCAGATTGGAATATCTATGAAGAATATAGAAGCGTATATGGTTCTTTCAATTCCTTTAAGCTTAGTTCTTGGACTTGGAGAATACCTGATAATAAGAGCAGGATACTTGATTCCTGATATTACCTTCGAAAACTTGCTTAAACTAACTTTTATAATGGTTTTCTTCGTAGGCTTGATTGAGGAACTTATTTTCAGGTCAATCCTCCAGACCAAGCTTGAAAAAGCACTAAGTACTGGTGAATCTTTGTTAATTACAGCTCTTCTGTTTGGCCTCATGCACTCAGGATACGGTACCTTTTATGAAATTTTATATACAGGATTCATTGGACTCTTTATGGGATTAATTTTCTACAAAACAAGAAGTCTGCCTTTTATCATGGTTCTTCATGGTTTCATAAATGTCTTCCTTTTTGGGATTTTCCCTTACTATCTAAGTGTAGGTACAGGACTCTAATACTTTTAAAATTAACTTTGTAGAAGTCCTCTTAAGTTTAAATTACTGAATAGAGTTTAAACTTTGAAGTTTGAAAACACAATTATTGGAAATCAACACCTTAATCCATGCTTTCAATACTTCTCACAATTATTAATTCTCTAATTAACTTTCCCAGCCTGCTAATTTTTTCCACAATTATCGTTTGACAATTAAATTAAATGTATAAACTTATTTTCAAGTAGATAATTGGAATTAATATTTGAAAATCTAATGTACTGCATAAGAAACTAAAAAAATATACTTAGATTTGAATAAAAAATTTGAGAATGCAGCACGAGAAATAATTTAGAAGACAAAAAAAAGAAAACAAAAGTATAAAAACAAATTCTTTTGTGCAAAAAATTGGAAAAGTAAAAAGTAAAATTCTCTGTTTAATAAGTTGTTAAGTGACGATGATATTTAAGATAGAGAAGGAAACAATTCCTGCAAAACAAAGAAGTAAAGGCAGAATTGCCAGATTGAACGAACTACTAAGGAAATTACTCCATTTTTCAGATGCTGAAAAAATTTCTTTCAGGGAAAGAAGGCCGATAAGTCCGATTACAACTGAAATTCCATACTGGGAAAGCCCAGGAGTTGTAACCATGGAAATCGCACTTGCAGAGATAGCACTTGATGATATAACGCTCAATAACATATTAATACTCCTACATAAAGGAATTTACTTCATTTATTGGGAAGGTACTGTATAATAGAACTTCATAACATAAAAAACTTTTTCTGCTTGTTCTAGGATTAAGTCATGCATGTTAACAATCAAATAAGTAGTAAGGAAAAGGAATACTAAGTCATGTTAATATGCAAGATTGGACTGCACTTACAACTATAGAGAGAAGTTAAGTGATGCAATATTCTGAAATTTAGATAGGAAAATTTAGTAAAAAATAATTACCAATCACAAAAATAGTTATCAGAGTTTCTTTGGCATAATAAATATAAAATCATCTGGAGATTGTCGAGTACTCACCGGTTATCGTTAGCTAAACTATTTTCAAATTTGAGATATTAGACAAGTTTCTATTTTTACCATAGGTCAGAAGGCAATCAATAAAACTTCAAAGTAATTATAGAAAAAATTTATAAAGTTTTGACAGTATAATGTATTTGCAACTCACTCTACGAATAATGAGAGTGAGTGATCCATATTTGAAGAATTAAATTATATCAAGTTTGAAAAGGGGCAATTTCAGTGCACAAATTAACTAATTCCCTTAAGAAAAGAAATAAACTGACCTTGATGATCACCTCCATTTCGATTTTGGTTTTACTGCTAATTTCTCCTACAACTGCATCCGCTAATAGCTGGGAATTTTCCCCTCTAGAGCCTGTTTGTGGGGACACCATTAGTATTAAAGGGAATGCATCTCCAGAAGAAAAAGTCGATGTTTCCGTAACCTTTGAGAAAACTCTTCCTGTTTCAGAGGGAAAATTTGAATATGTCCTTGAAGACGTAAAAATTCCTGAAGGTTTAAACAATCTCTTTACAGTTGAAGCTAGGGGAGCCAAAAACCTCAATGTGAGGGCAAAGATAGTTATTTGGGTAACAAAAAGTTCAGAGGCTTCAGGAGATACCGCAATCGTATCTCAATCACATGTCCCTCCAGGCACTTATACAATAAGGATTGATGGAGATGCTGGAGAAGGAGTTTCAGAGGTTAATCTGAAGATTACAGCTCTTCAGGGAATAGAGGCTGATTCGAATGGAGATTTCAGTTACTCTTATAATACAAAAGCTGTTCCTTCTGGAAACTTTGAGATAAAAGTTGGGGACACAACGAAAAGAGTAACTATTCAGTCTGAAACAGACTCAGATTCAAATTCAGGTTCATCTTCGATTTCTGAGAGCAGTCATCACAGTTCCAGTGGTTCTGGAGATGGATCTATAGGTAATTCTCCCGAACTTCAAAAAAATGTAGAGCATAGAGATACAGCTCAGACTTTTGTCTCAAGTGGAAAGGATGCATGTTTCAATTTCAAGAACAATGTAACTGTAGTCAATAGCATAAGTTTCGAGTCAAAGGAAACCATAGGAAAAACTACAGCTATTGCAGAGGACCTAAAGAATCAGTCTGCTCTAGTTCCCGAACTTCCTGATGGAGATATTTATAAATCATTTAATGTGTGGGTAGGCAACGGAGACTATGAAAAGTCTGACAATATCCTAAATGCAACAATAAATTTCAAGGTTGAGAATTCTTGGGTTCAAGAGAATAATATAAACAAATCCTCGATTGTACTTCACAAATACGATTACAAGAGGAAAGAATGGATAGGAATACCAGTAAACTCGACAGGCAAAGATCGTCAGTTCATGTACCTCACAGCAAACGTGCCTGGATATTCTTCTTTTGTATTGACTGGTACAAAAAATGACCGCAATACAATATCCACAGAAACAGCTCAAAGAGCTATAAATAGTAATGAAAGTGGTAGTTCGAGCAATATTACAAGTAACAAAGCGATAAAAATTCCGAAGTTGCCAGGACTTGGCTTATTCGGTGAAATTGACTCTGTAGAAAAATTCTTGCACGGAATGTATCAAAAACTTTTAATTGGGTTTTATCACATTAAATCTCAGTATTTAAACATAGCCTGATAGCGTCAGTAAAGATAGGATTCTACAGAACCATGGAATTATCTGCTTATCTTGTATAAATGACAGACAAAAATAGAGTAAGCTATAGCCAAGTAATAGAGAGAATTGAACAAAATTGATCAAACAGACATTTAGTCTTGTTTGATTAGTTTTGATTCTTTACTGTTTTAGAAAAAGTAAATTCAAAATCTCTTTATCTTCTACTCTGTCCAGGAATATTCTAAATAATAAAACCAGGAGATAGAAGATCTTCTGTTTTTATGTTTAAATTATTCTTTTTAAAATTCAGAGAGTTTTGCCTTTTAATGTATAATGATCGGTGCGTAGTTAAGAAAACAGCATTTTTCATCTCCACAAGTAAAGAACCTTTGAAGTTGCTTAAATCAGGCTTTTTAATCCGTCCTGTAACTCGATTTCTCCTTTCCACCAGCTGGAAATTTTTGAAACATCGGCTTTTGAGTCCCGAACGTCGCCTGCCCTTGAAGCAGCATGTACGATTTTGCTAGAAGAGCCCGTTAACTTAATAATCTGTTCAGCAAGTTCCAGAACTGTCACACTTTTTCCCATAGCCACGTTAAAGACCTGACCATCACCATGCTCAAGAGCCGCGGCATTTGCCTTGACTACATCTTTAATATACACGAAATCTCGACTCTGAAGTCCGTCTCCATAAATAAGAAGGTCCTTTCCTGATTTTGCCTTCTCAAAAAAAATTGGAATGACAGCCGCATAAGGAGATTTTGGATCTTGGCGAGGACCGTAAACATTGAAATAGCGCAGGCAAGTAGTCCGAAGCCCATAATTTTCATAGAACATCCTCGCCAAGTATTCCCCATCAAGTTTAGAAATAGCGTAAGGAGAAGTTGGTTCAGGATACATATCCTCACGTTTTGGAAGGATTGGATTATTTCCATAGATAGCAGCTGAAGATGCTGTCACAAATTTATTGACCTCGGCTTTAACGCAGGCCTGCAGTACATTAAGGATCCCAAGGGTGTTAATCCGAAAAGCCTCAGTAGGTTTTTCACAGCTTAAGGGTACAGATACAAGAGCAGCTTCGTGAAAGACATAGTCCACGTCCGATATTGCCTTTTCTACTGATAGAGAGTCACAGATATCGCCCTGAATGAACTCGATATTTTTATACTGAGGAATATTTCTGAGGAAACCTGTTGCAAGGTTATCCAAAATCCTAACAGTGTGTCCTGCTTCTGCAAAATATTCAGCTATATGGGAGCCTATGAAACCTGCTCCCCCAGTAACCAATACTTTCATGCTTGCAGAAAGGGAAAAGTATAACATAAAATTTTCCATGCAAGCCCAGGATTTATGAGATGAGGATAAAGCGTTCTAGAAATATGCAAAGCAGGCGCGAACTGGAAAAGACCCTGAAAAGATAATCCTGACTTGTAAAATGCAAGGAGGGCAGGTCAATGGAAGGTTTTACATAGGTATAAATTCAAATAAGGAAGAGTATAAATAAATTTAATTAGTGATGAAATGGCAGGCAATAAACAACTTCCAATAGATCTACTGATTATTGCAGGTTTTGTGCTTATTACTAATATCTTTGTACTTTTGCCTGAACTTAGCGGCAGTTTCCTGCGCACATGCCTGGGCATTTTTCTGGTGCTTTTCTTACCAGGATACGTCCTCGCTGGAGCCCTCTTTCCGGCAAAAAAAGATCTTGAAGGAATAGAGAGAGCTGCAATCTCCTTTGGACTGAACATTGCAATTGTCCCGATACTGGGACTTGGCTTGAACTATTCCACCTGGGGGATCAGGGAAGTTTCTGTACTGACAGAATTTTCGATTTTTATTCTCCTGATGTGTGCAATTGCCTACTACAGAAGAAGCTTGTTGCCTGAAGTCGAAGCTTTTGGAGTTCCATTCAAAACATATTACCTGAGCATAAAAGCCGAAATTCTTGAAAAGCCCAAATCGAAAACTGATAAGATTATTGCATTTACCCTGGTTCTTTCTATTCTGGGCTCTATATGGAGTCTCGCTTACATAATAGGAAATCCTAAAGAGGAAGAGCATTTCACCGAATTTTATATTTTTGGGAATAAAACAATAGGGAACTATCCTACAGAACTTGCACAGGGAGAAAAAGGGACCGTCACTGTAGGGATTGTAAATCACGAATACAGGCCCATGGATTATACAATGGAGTTAAGACTTGAAAACAAGTCTCTGCCTCTTCCGGAAAGTCAGAAACAGATAACCCTTGGGCGTAATATGTCCTGGGAAGAACCGATTGCTTTTACGCCATCTCTTGAAGGTAAAAATATGAAGCTGGAGTTTTTGCTCTTTAATGAAACTGATAAAACCGTGCCTTATAGGAACCTGCATCTCTGGATTAATGTTACTAAGGAGGTCTGATGATGGCAATTCCAGATTTTCCACCTTCAGAGCTGGAAGCAGGAAAGATTTCTCTGCCAAAGCTTGGGAAAACATTTAAAGTGAAGACTGAAGAAAAAACCGGATTTCTGAAAAAGATGTTCTATGCAGGAATCCCTATAACTGCAATTACTCTGATAGAACTGTTAATTTTTGGAGGAAGGTTAAAGGAAGCCTCAGTAGCTTATACCTTACTTTTGCTGGCGTTTTCATATTCTATAACAGTTACGAAAAATCATGAGCTACGGAAAATCTATCAAGCACTCTTGCTTCTGACAATTTTCAGACTGGTAAATTTTTCAATGCCTGTTTTTTTAGAGAAAAATCTGTATTCGTTCGTATTTTTTTACGCACCTCTTACAATTCCAATAGCTCTTGCGGCTACTCATCAGGAAATAGTATATGAAAAAAAAAGGGATACCCTGAGGAGAATTTGGATCTACCTTCCTCTGTCTGTTCTTGTAGGTTTTGCCTTTGGACAAGCAGAATATACGCTGGTAGGAGCCAGAGAACTTATTCCGGATCTTTCACCAACAAATCTGCTGATACTCATAATCATAATGGTTTTCATTGTTGGGCTGATAGAAGAACTCATCTTTAGGTCAATTCTCCAGACAAGCCTCCAAGGGTTCTTTGGACCATTTGGAGGAATTTTCCTTTCAAGCCTCCTTTTTGGGATAATGCATTCCACTTACGGCACACCCTACGAAATAGTATATACTTTTCTTGTAGGAGGCTTTTTAGGATACTTATTTTATAGAACTCGAAGTCTTCCCCTTGTTGTAATGATTCATGGCTCGATGAATGTATTTTTATTTGGGATACTCCCACATTTAGGACCTGGACTTGGGTTGATATAAAATACTGTAAAAATTATATTAAGAGTCCTACGAGAGTTAAAGTACTCGATTTTAACAGAAGTGAAGTAAAAAATTTAACTTTAATTGCTTACGGTCGTCCCTTGCTTTCAGGATTATCTTTTTCTTGTTGCAAAAGAAATCTTCTGGCAGATCAGTCGCCAAATGCTGACGCAAGAAACTTGTGTCACAACGCACATTAAAACCACCTTATCTAAATCAAGCTTTTTCTAAATTTGAAACCAACTGAGGTATCCAGAAGCTCCATAGAAAAGAGTAAAAGGTAAAAAAGTATAAGGAACAGGAGATCTTCTTTCTTCTGGGAGAGCCACGAATTATAAATATAGATCTTTAACAGAAAACTGCCATTCGTTATGAACAGAATTTGATAGGCTTCGGAGAAAAGTTTATGGCCAGGTATGCAGACCGTTTTTGGGAGATTGATTGTCTGCGAGGATTTGCCGTCCTTTTGATGCTTCTATACCATTTTCTTTACGATCTGGACTTTTTCGAGATTGCTGATATTCAGCTTAGTACTGGCCTCATTTTGTATGCAGGCAGATTATCAGCTTTACTTTTCATCCTAATTTCAGGAACTGCTCTTTCTATAAGCCATTCAAGAGGTCTTAATAAAGAGTTCGGTGAAGAGGAAGTAGAAAACTTTTCAAAGTACCTGAAAAGAGGAATCAAACTCTATTTAATGGGACTTCTACTTACAGGCATAACCTGGATCTTTTTGCGTGAAGAATATATTGTTTTTGGAATCCTGCATTTTTTTGGAGTTTCAGCTGTTCTTGTATATCCGTTTCTAAGATATGGGAAAGAAAATCTCTTTTTCAGCCTGTTTTTTTGCCTTTTAGGACTCTACCTAAAGAATATGACTTTTGGGTTTTCCAGCCTGCTCTGGTTGGGTTTTACTCCCGAAAACTTCAGTACTCTCGACTACTTTCCTGTGTTTCCCTGGTTTGGAGTATTACTCGCGGGAGTTTTCTTGGGAAATTTTCTGTATGCAAGCGGAAAAAGGCAGTTTAAAATCCCATATACTGGAAAAAATTCTCTTTTTGGGCTGCTTTCCACAATAGGACAGCATTCTCTAGTCATTTATTTTATTCATCAACCTTTTTTTCTCGGATTCCTATTCCTGAGCGGGCTGATCAGTCTAAATGTGCTATAAAACCAATTAAAAAACCTAAAAAATGTATTTTCGAGTTTATCCTTTCAATTCTAAAACCAGTAGATTCAAAGCCTACTGGTTTTATATTGTCTAACATACTTAATGAGTATCTGTTTGCTTTCATTGATATACTAATCAATACTCACTGCTTTCGGAAAAATATAGAAGATGGAGAAAAGAATGTATCTGGAAATCACGATGTTAGCTTATTTTGTAGTTCTCTTTCTGACACTTCGGGATATAAGAATCTTTAAAAGAACAGGTTATCGTTCTTACAGGAAGGGAGCTATAAAGGGACTTATGGCTTCTACTGTGATTTTGATAGGAGCGATGATTGTTAAGGCAAAGCCAGATCTTGGGCTACTTCTAGCATTAATAGGGCTCTTTATCAATCGTAAAGGAATAAGAGAACGTGTTTTTACTGATGCAGGAACTTTTGACCGCTTTATAGGGAAAACAGATTATGTAAAAAGGAGATAGGAAGGATAATACAAAAGGGTATAAAATATATTTAAATTTGAGATATGGCCAAATACTTTATAATGAGATTATACCCAGAGTAGAATTCTATCTATGAACAATACTGCGGCTTCGAACCGAAAGTATTTTTTTGAATAAGATTTTCGATATCAGTAAGTTTATCGGAATGCATAGCTTTATATTCAGCTTGTACTTTAATTGCAAAGCCATATCGACCCCAAAACTTATAAATCTCAAGTGCCCTATTAGTCGACAAAATCGGTATCAATCAAATATTTATATCCAGTTTCGTTAAATCTATCAACTTGAGAGAAGAAAATAGATGTCAAAGAACTGTTTTCTACCTCCCATATCACGTTAACTAGAATTCACAGGAAAAATATGTGAAATAAACTAGAAGAGAATTGAATAACTGGACTAAAAACAGCAAAAACACCCAAGAGGAGATACGATGGGAAATATAAGACAAACAAATATAAAAAGAACCGCATTAGGACTGATTGAAAACCACGGAGACGTCTTCACAAAAGATTTTGAAACTAACAAAACCCTTGTGACAAAGTACACAACCATTGAAAGTAAGGTTATAAGGAACAGGGTTGCAGGTTACGTCACAAGAAAAGTTGCACGCATGAAAGTGTACTGAACACAGAATTTAATTCCTGGACATAGGTGGGGATATCTGACATGTTTGAAGGAGCAATGCCTGCCCTGATAACTCCTTTTACGAAGGATGACAGGATTGACAGGGAAGGCCTACAAAGGAATATCGAATTTGTTGAAAAAGGAGGAGTTGCAGGAATTGTGCCCTGTGGCACTACTGGAGAATCCGCAACTCTTTCCGCACGTGAGCATGAAGAAGTTATAGATATTGCAGTGGAATGTTCAAAAGTTCCTGTGATTGCAGGAACAGGTTCAAATAATACAGGAGAAGCTCTCCAGTTTACAAAACACGCTGCGGACGCTGGCGTCGATGGTGTACTTCTGATTTCTCCCTATTATAACAAGCCAAATTCTGCAGGCCTGCTTGCACACTTCAAGAAAATAGCAGAAGCAGTCGATGTTCCTATGATTATGTATAATATCCCCTCCCGTACAGGACAGGATATGCCACTAGAAGTCATTGTTGAACTTGCAAAAGTTGAAAATATCGTGGGAATTAAGGAAGCCAGTGGAAAAGTCGAAAAAGTTTCTCAGATCTTGGAAAATACTGTGGATGAAGATTTCATAGTTATTTCAGGTGAGGATGGTTTGACTCTTCCGATTCTCTCTGTAGGAGGCAAAGGAGTCATTTCTGTTGCTGCAAACATAGTACCTGACAGAATGTCTAGAATGGTAAATGCAGCTCTTGACGGAGACTATGAAACCGCAAGGAAGATTCATTTCGAGATTGCACCTCTAATTCGTGCTTTGTTCCTTGAAACGAACCCAATTCCAGTTAAAAAAGCTGCGGAACTCGCAGGCCTTGCAAGCGGGCACCTGAGGCTTCCACTCGCGCCTCTTAGTGATATAAATGCTCAGAAGGTTGCAGATGAACTCAGGAAATTGGGGGTAATAGAATGATTAACGTAGCAGTACTCGGAGCCTGCGGCAGGATGGGTTCTTTAATTATTGAGAATGTTACGAATTCTACAGATATGCAACTTGTTGCTGCTTTTGACATCAATAATTTCGGAAGGGATGCAGGAGAATTTGCCCATGTAGGGAACCTGGGAGTCCAGATTTCAGACGTCAAAAACCTTGAAGCTGTTCTGAAAAAGAGCAAAGCTAATGTTCTTATCGACTTCACAGTAGCTGGCGCAACAATAATTAATGCTCCAATAGCAGCCAGAGCTGGAGTAAATCTTATAATAGGAACTACAGGACTGACTCTGGAGCAGCGAGCAGTAATTGATGATGCTATCAAGGAAGGTCAGGTAAGTGCCGTTATTTCCCCAAACTACTCTGTAGGCGTTAACGTCTTTTTCAAAATAATAAAGGAAGCTGCAAAATATCTTGCAGATTATGATATAGAGATAATAGAAGCTCATCATAATCAGAAAAAAGATGCTCCAAGCGGAACCGCACTTAGGGCAGCTGATATTATAAGTGAAGCTCTTGGTGGAAAGGAATATGTCTACGGCAGAGAAGGCATTGCCCCCCGTGGAAAAGAAATAGGAATTCATGGAGTTCGCGCTGGAGATATCACAGGTGACCACACTGTTCTTTTTGCAGGGAATTCTGAAAGAATTGAGATCAAACATATGGCTCATTCCCGTCAGATCTTTGCCAAAGGCGCAGTACGTGCAGCTGAGTGGGTCTGCAAGCAGAAACCTGGAATTTATTCCATGGACAACGTACTCGGATTATAAGACAAAATATCTTAAATCAGCAATTTTAAATAACTAGTTGGGCCCTTATTTTTCTTTTAAGGCCCATCTACGTTTACAGTTTAGCCATAATTATTTGCTTTTTTTCAGATGTTCGTTAATGTGTAAATAGTATATCGATTTGATGGAAAGTTATAAATATAGATAAGTAGGAAATAGGATACTGCTTGCTTGCAAGTATAAAGCCCTGAAATCTCAAAAACGTCTTATCATCCCACAACAATAGGGATACTTGCTTGCAAGCAATATTTCAGTAAAACGATTCTAAGAAAAAACTGCACGCATGGATAAAAAGATCGAAGTCGAAAATAAATCCATATGTATTCTGATAGAATATAAATCCTGATAGAATAGTTGTCAGGAAAAGTCATTCGCGACTGAAGACAAGCCCAGAACTCAAATTTTCAATCCTGTCCGCAATAACGACATTTCCCTGTATTCCCAGCTTTTTTCCCTTGTCCCATTTACCGTGAATAAAAAGTCTGTCCGCTGCTGAGACAAGGCAGATACCATTGTATAGTACAACTACGTTTTTTCCTTTATATTCAATGGAAAAAACACTTTCATAACTGCTTCTTATACCCCCAAGAATAATAATCAAAGGTATACCGAGAAAAAAAGAAGAGTGTTCATAGGTTCTGGAATCAATAGATGCTGTAACTTCAACTCCAAATTCCCCAGTTTCCTCTTTCTTTTTTTCTGTTTCATCTTTGGTTATCGAGTCTTCAGAAAAATATATAACTTCAGGATTTATTTCAAAATCGCTATCTTTTTGCATAAAAAAGCTCCATTGATTTTACAACAGCCCTTTAAAGTTTCAAAGTATTGGATTTAATTTTCATACAGGAGGAAATATATTAATCTGTGATTAAACTTTAACCAATTTCTATATATTTTTTATGGTTAGATCATTAAACTGTTTTTGAGAAGACTTTATGATTCATTCCAGAGAGGAGAAATTCTTAGGATAAGAGTTTCAAAAAGTTTCGGAGCAGAAAGTTATATATAGTCAACATTTAGATGTTTACTTATGTTCCTACCGGCAGGTGAAAAACAGTTTGAATTTTGGGTTCTGCGTCGAAATGGGCTTCCGAATATCAATATTGCAAAGCACTTCGGAGTATCTAGACAGGCAGTATCGCGAGCCCTTCTAAGTATGGATAAACGCATTGAAGAAATCTTGCTTGAAATGGCCAGGGCAAATAGGATCGAAGTCCAAAAACTGGACTCAAAGAAAGGGATACTCTTCGGAAAATCGATACCCTTCCAAGCCAACACAATAATCTTTGTCTCGACAAAACATGGAATACAGGTCTGGTATGAACACGAAGGAGAGTGCGGATCCTGTGAAAGATACAGAGAATGTATCGAACTTCTCTGGGACTTTGCAGATGAAATGCAGCTCAAACTCCAGAGTACAAATGATCCCACAAAAATAGCTGACGAATTGTTTGAGAAATTAAAAGAATCGATCGAATAGGCCTGACTAAAACCAGGTAAAGTGGAGGGAAAAATAACAATGAATGTGTTCACAAAAAGTATAAGGAAAATTATGGGATGGTGCCCGAATGCAAAAGCACTTGAAACCGGATCTCAAATTATTCCTGAAAATTTTGAGGTACATGATAGATAAAAGCTGGAAACAATCTTAGTCGTATGAAAAAAATAGGATTGTTACTTGTCAGTCTAGGTGCTTTAATTTCGACGTTGTCGAATTTCTTAGGTTCAAATAGTAACACATCACCATTAAAAATAGGAGTGGGATGGCTCTTATTTTTTGTTGGGATCCTTCTTTTTGTCATTGGCTTTATTATTTATATAAAATATTAAACTGTATTGCACGCTGACTACATCATGCTTTGTTCCCAATAAATATTTTCGGTTTCGGAAAAAGTATGGGAACTAATGGGATAAAATAGTAGGAGTATTTTAGGCAGAGCTTTTGCTCACAATTCCAGTAGGAATGAGCTGAGAATGGGGGAAAGATAGACTATGAATGTGTTAATTAAGAACATAAGGAAACTGTTGGGTTGGTGCCCGAATGCAAAGACGCTTGAAACCGAATCCCGGATTAGCTCTGCTAATTTTGAATCATATGACCAATCTAGAGGAGAAAAGGCCAGAAATCCAGAGATTTCAAGTCATATTTCCAGGCTTTCTTCCAGATTTGATGTCCGAATTCTCCTACCAACACTATTCTCGACTCCTATTTACATAAACTTGCTATTTCAAAAAAGTATAAATGAAAAGGCCTTCTTTTTAGGTTTTTCATTTTCTCTGCTGATTTATCTGCTAGGATGGAAAAAGCAGATACATTATTATGATTCCCTGGCAAAGAAACCTGTTGTTGGCTCTTCTTCAAAGAAAATACTCTTATGGATTTTCTCAGCCCTAATCTTGTTTTTAATTTTGCCTATGGTTTTCTTATCTCAGATATCCTCTTTTCTTAACGCTCGGTCACTGTATTCCTTAGTTGCTGGATCCTGGATTCTTATGTGGGGAATTTATCTTCAGTTAATTTACTGGGAGAGGAAAAACCATATGAAAATTTATGTAAAAAACGAAAACGGATTCCAAAAGATGTATGCTATTGGGGAAAAGGGGTGAAAGCTATGAATCGGGAAGCGAAATATATTAGAAAGCTAATGGGATGGTGCCCTAATGCAAAAACATTTGAAAGCGGATCCCAGATTAGCTCTGCTAATTTTGAATTATATAATCGATCTCGAGGAGAAAAAGCTAGGAGCCCGATGGCTCTGAGCCGTTTTTCCAAACTTTTGTCCAGGCTTGATGTCCGACTACTCCTACCAACCCTTTTCTTAACTCCTCTCTACACAATTATTCTGTTCGCAAAAGGTGTAAATTTTCAGTTCTTCTTTTTGGGCATTTTGTTTTCTTTGCTGATAAATTTACTTTTCTGGAAAAAGCAGATACGTGAGTATGATGCTGCGGCAAAAAAACCCACTGTTCGTTATGTGTCCAAAATAATACTCTTCTTTGTTTTCTTATCCCTAATTTTGTTTTTGAGTTTTCCACCTATGGTTTTCCTATCTTATACCCCTTCTTCTATTAACTCTCAATCAATGTATTCTTTTATTGCAGCAACTTGGATTCTTACCATGTGGGGAACTTGTCTTCAGCTATTTTTTTGGGAGAAGAGAAAACGCATGAGAATTTATATCAAAAACGAAAATGGCTTTCAAAAGACGTATACTATCGGGGAAAGAGAGGGGGAAAAGTGAGCCTTAAAGTCGAAAGCATAAAAAAGCTAATGGGATGGTGCCCAAATGCCAGAGCATCTGAAGCCAGAAGGAATATTGACCTTGAAAATTTTGATTCTAATATTTCGGATAGAGCAAGGGGAGATAATAGCCGTTTAAAAAACCCTGGATGGCTCCAGAGAGAAAGTAATCAAATTCTTCTATTTGCTATTTTTTTAACATTTGTTCATTTCCTTATATACAATCACATGGGCCTTCTCCCATCCCTTTTCGCATCATTGCCTCCACTATTTTATTTTGTATTTCACTGGAATGAACGGATTCAGCGATTCAATGACATTGCGAAAAAACCTATTGTTCGTTATGTCTCTAAAGTATCATATCTTTGGGTTTTGATAATCATACTTTTGATTTTTCTGCTTATGCTTCTCTCTTATATGATAAGACAATCTTGGCACTCAGCCTTGTTCGGACTTTCAATTGTTTGGTTCTTAATGTGGGGCTTCTATTTCCAGCTAATTTACTGGGAGAAGAAAAATCATATGAGAATTTATATTAAAAGTGAAAATGGCTTCCAGAAGGCATATGCTATTGGGGAAAAGGAGGGATAAAAGTGAACCTTAAAGTCGAAAACATAAAAAAAATGATGGGATGGTGTCCTAATGCCAGAACATCTGAAACCAGGCAGCACATTAACTTTGAAAGTTTAGACTCTGGCATCCCGGATAGAGAAAAGGGAAATGGCGGAGATCAGAAAAATATCGGATGGTCCCGAAAAATGAGTAATTATACTTTCTTAATTAACACCTTATTTACACTCGTGTATATCCTAGCGATTAATCACCTGGGCCTAAAACTAGCCTTTTTACTTGCCGGGTTTTTCATTTCTGTGGCGCTTATTGTCCTTGACTGGAAGAAGCAGATGCGAAGATATGATACCTTGGCACAGAAACTCGTTTGCGAGAATTCCGGCATGAAAAAAGTGTCTCAAATAATGAAACTAATTTTCTACGCAGTTCTTTTTTATTGGATTTTTTCTGGAGATGTGGCAAGGAATCATTTTATGCAAGTAATCATTTCGTTTATGGGTGGCTTCCTAATCGGAATGTGGCTTAGTTATTTCCAGCTAATATATTGGCAGAAAAAGAATCACAAGATAATTTATTTAAACAAAAGTTACGGAAAGTGGAAAAAATCATACACAATTCGGGGGAATGAGTAAATGCCAGCTAAGGTTTTTGTTTTTGATCAGATCAAAAAGTTAATGAGCTGGTGTCCGAATACAAAAATGCTTGAAACCAAACCCAGGATTAGCTCTGCCAATTTTAAAACAAATGATCGATCGAGAGGAGAAAAGGCAAGAAGTTTGAATGTTCCTAGCCAGCATTCCAAGCTTGATACCCAACTCCTCCTGCTACCAATTATCTTTACTCCTGTTTATATAAACCTATTTCAAAAAGGTATAAATACAGAGGCTTTCCTTCTTGGCCTTTCACTTTCTTTACCGATCTATTTGCTCGGCTGGAAAAAACAGATGCATCAATATGATGCCGTGAAAAGAAATCCTGTCGTTTCTCCTTTCTTTAGAAAAATATTCTTCTGTATTTTCATATTCCTATTTTTGGGTTTTAGTTTGCTCATGGCTTTCTTGCCCTATATCTCATCTCATGCGGCCTATCTGCTTAACGATCAAGCACTGTATTCCTTCACCACAGGGACCCTGGTTTTGATGTGGAGCTTCTATTTTCAGCTAATTTACTGGGAGAGGAAAAACCATATGAAAATGTATATGAAAAGAGAAAAGGGAAAGCAAAAGATGTATGTCCTTGGAGAAAAAGGGGGAGAACTATGAACCGGCAATCCAAATACATGAAAAAGTTAATGGGTTGGTGCCCAACAAAAAACTCCCCCCAGAATCAAATGCAGGAAAATTGCTTCTTGGATTTTAAATTGGAAAATGGAAATATTCAGTTGGGCTCTGCGGATCTGCAGGACAGCAGAACTCTTAAAGTGCAGGCCAGTTTTTTTGACTGGTGGTGGATATCACGGATATTAATAGTTACTTTTTTTACATTAGTAATTTCCTTTCTTTTTTGGACATTTAGTCCTGAAGACTCTTATTTAATCATATTTTCAAGTCTTATTATGTTTCTTTTACCTCTTACATTATTTCTTACTCGCCCTAATGCTGCCACAGTAATGCCTGGAAAAATCATAATTAAACAACCTATGCGTAAGCCTATTGTGATTGAAAAAGAGGATATCATGCAAATATCGGCGACGAAAAATTATAATCATTCCTTACGATGGTTGGCTCGCTTGTTTTATGTTATTTTAATACCACTTGTCTTTATACTAGGAATACCAAGGAACTTGCAATACATTAAATATATTGAAGTATCGTTTTCAAACTATGTTGATTTCAGTTTATTTCTGGGACATCTTGCAACAGTAACAATGTTACTTGTGTTATTTTACAATAGCGAACTCTTAACGCCTTATCAGCGTGCCCTTAAATTCACTACAAACTCAAAACTGGAACTTACATTTTTTACTAACGAACCTGAAGAACTTATAAGTTTCCTCAAAAATGAAGAGATTAAAAAATGAAATAAAAAGCATTTTGAGGGCTTAGGGGATGACTTTAGTAAAATGGTTTAGAAAATTGATGGGATGGTGTCCTATAGAGGACTCAATCAAGAAAAATGGGAGGAAAGACAGCTGTTTTAGTTTTGAACTGAAAAAATGGAGCCAACAAGTACCTTCTCCTACAAGTTTGCAGGAAGGTAAAATTTTGAAAACACATGTAAGCTTTCTAGAGATGGGGGAATTGTAAAAATCAGTTTAATTTTATTAATTACCCTACTTTTGACGATATACATTTCTATGGTCTCTAGTCTTGATTCTGTTTTAGCTATCCTTTACTCCTTCATTCAGTATCTTGCTCTTTTGGCTTTAATCCTTTATAATCGTACTACTGTGCTGTTAACTCCTGAAAAAATAAATTCACAGGCATCTGTTCAGGTCTCTCGTGTTAAGGAAAGAGGATATCGTGCAGACTTCAGTATCTAAGAACAAAGGCAATTCTTTGCGTTGGCCACTACGTTTGTTAATCCTTGTTGCCCTTGCAATTCAACTACCTCATACCGTAGAAAGTATAACCAGGGATTTGCAGATGGAAGCAGCTCCAACTTTCGTAATATTCAGCTCAGTTATGGTAGATCTCTGGATAATTGTATTTGCCTTTGTACTTTACTACATCTTCGAACTCACAGTGCGTTATCAACAACTCCTTAAAATTACCACACACTCAAAATTAAATTTGGGATTCTATACTGATGAACCGGAAGAAATTATGGCAATCTTCAAAAATAGGAATGAGTAGAAAATTGAAAATAAAGAAGAAATAGAAGGACTATCCTGAAATTGAAAATTCCCTGAAGTCGGAATTATTGGAGAAATCACAAATAAAATCATTACTTTAAACTTTTAATAAGCTCGTGAAAGCGTTTTTCATCTGTGACTTTCTGGGTATTCAGCATCTTTTTAAATTCCTCTGCACCTTTTTCCCCACTTTTCCCCTCAAGTTTGTCTTTTAATTCCATTGAGGCCCGTAAAAGTCCGGTAGCTTCTTCGTAGAGGGCTTCAGCCTCTGCTTTTGTAAGCTCTTCAGTCTCCAGCAGTTCTTCGTCTACTTTTGCCTTTTCTTTCAGTTTTGGGATTAGAGCCCTGATTTCGATAGCTTTATCCGCATCAAGAGACTCTTCTTCACTCAACTCTCGAACCAGATCTTTGAGTCTGTACTCACGCCCATCAATCTCCACGCTTTCAGGAATTTTCCTTCCTGCCCAAGCAAAATCACTCCTGAGGCTCCAGAGAAATTTATTGCGCTCTTCATAATTAAGATATTCTTCTTTTACTTTTTCCGTGTCATTGTCCCTTTTTATCATGAGCAATGTCCCCCGAAAATACGTAGGCAATTAAACCTGCAGGATCAAATCCAATTATACTGAGCTAATATCCTGACCACTTCAGTTCTATGAAATGATTCTAAAATAAAAAATAAAGAATTGATTTTTAGCTTTATCGAAGGTCGCATATTCAAAGCAAATTTTCGGCTATATTTTCCGAAATTACGTGCTCGCAGTACAGGCAACGGAGAGTTACACCATCTTCGGACTGAAGCACGGAGAATTTGGATTTTATAGGCTCGCTGCTGTTAGAAATACAGTTTGAGTTAATACAACGCACAACCCCTTCAACATAGGGAGGAAGTACGACGTTATTTTTCTGGACTACTTCAAAATCCCTTATAATATTAATTGTGGCCATCGGAGAGATAAGGGCAATCCTGTTAAGTTCTTCTACACTCAATTCCTTGCCCTCAATTTTCACAACATCTTTTTTGCCTCTAGCACCAAGTGCATTCATAACAAAACTTATAGTTGCCCGAAAAGTACTGGAGATTCGAAGTATGCGCAGGACGTTTAGAGCCTGTCCTGCCTTTATATGATCAATGACCGTTCCGTTCTCAATCGCCTGGATTTTCAGGTCTCGTTTTTCCTTCATTCAATCACTCCCATAGCAAGAACAAGAAGTGCCATCCGCGTAGGGACCCCATAGAAAGCCTGCTGGAAATAACATGCATAAGGCGTTGAATCCACTTCAGGGGAGATTTCGTTGACCCGCGGGAGAGGGTGAAGAATCTTGAGATTTGGATCTGCATTTATCAGCAGGTCACCTGTAACCTTCAACTTGTTTTTGACCTTTTCATACTCTTCAGGATCGGGAAAACGTTCTCTTTGGACCCTTGTCATATAAAGAACCTCAACATCCCCAATTATCTCCTCAAGGGAATCAGTCTCTTTTACATTGATATTATTCTTTTGAAGATCCCTGACAATCTCTGGAGGCATTCTGAGTTCAGGAGGCGAAACGAATGTCATTTCAGCTCCATACAGAGATAAAGCATGGCACAAGGAGTGAACTGTCCTTCCATACTTCAGGTCTCCTGCCATAGCAATCTTCAGGCCCTCTAGATGGCTTTCTCTACGAATAGTATAAAGATCAAGGAAAGTTTGTGTAGGATGATGCAAAGATCCGTCTCCACCGTTAATTATGGGGACACTTGCAAATTCAGTAGCCATCCTTGCCGAGCCGTCAAGAGGATGACGCATTACTATAAGATCTGCATAGTTGCTGATTACACGAATCGTATCGGCAAGATTTTCTCCTTTCATTACTGAACTTGCCTCTACGGAACCCAAGTTGAGAACCTGCCCTCCAAGCCTCTGCGCAGCAACTTCAAAAGATAATCTTGTCCTTGTGCTTGGTTCAAAAAAAAGAAGAGCTATAATTTTTCCATCCAGCAGCCTGGATCTCTCTTCGCCTCTAGCTACAGGCTCAAGCTTTTCTGCAGTATCCAGAATGTAGTCGATTTCTTTCCGCGAAAAGTCTTTCATAGAGATGACGTGTCTGTTCTTAAATGACATCCTGTTTTCATAATGGGTCCTAGAGATATAACCTTTGCTCCAGAAATTTTCAAGAGTTCCGGAGGAATTAACTTTGTCTCTGTATTCTCAACTTTGGCACTTCACTTAGAGACCTTATTAAGAAACTCGATCCAGAGTCTTGTGTCTTTAACTCTTTGATTAGCAAATTTTTCCTGAAAACGTATTGTGTTTTCTTTAAATTCTCCACTCTCGATTTCCTTCAGATCTGTTATTGCGCGCAATAAGCCTGCAGTCTCATGATAGAGTTTTCTTGCTTCTTCTGAAGTAAGAGACCTTTCTTCCAGTTCCTCTTCATCTTTTTTTTCCATTTCTGAGATAATTTCGATGAATTTATCTATTCTTGATTTCTCAGCTGGACTAAGTTCGTCTTTTTGAACTAATTCCCATACATAGTTGTGCAGAGGATAAGTTTCTCCCTCAAATTCTACATAGTCAGGGATATACTGGCCGACCCAGAAAAGGCGAGAATGCAGAGCTGAGAGCAGCTGACTGCGTTCTCTATCGGTTAGAGATTCTTCGGAAATTTTTTTGTCAGTTGTTTCATAATTTTTGTCCACTGTCTTCCCCCAGAGATATGTATACTTATCAAATAGATATGACAACTGATTTAATATTCAATCTTTATCTGTAGATGTCAAATATAAAAAAATAACGTTAGCACAAAAACATTTGCAAATAAAAAGAAATATAGATAGTGAAAATTGACATACAAAAATAAGATAATCGGAATCAAGTTAAAAGAATTAAGTTAAAAGAATTAAATTAAGAAATTAAATTAAGAAATTAATTAAAAGAACAAAACTAAGTAGATGGATACAAAAACCGGAAATTGAGAGAGTAAATATGGAGTAAAAACCCGGAATGGAAACAGAGAAGGCAGCATATACAAAAACGCTTGAAAGTTTCAACTTTTTCAATTTCCCACTTGAGGTGATATTATAATCCCCATAATTCAGGTTGCACTTGATCTTCTGGAATTGGACCGCGCAGTAGAGATTGCAAAAGAGGCAATAGCAGGAGGTGCGGACTGGATCGAAATTGGAACCCCTCTGATTAAAAGTGAAGGAATGGATGCAATCCGCACCATGAGAAAAGCTTTTCCAGATCGGACGATCCTGGCAGATATGAAAACCGTGGATACAGGAGCTATAGAAGTCGAAATGGCAGCAAAAGCTGGAGCTGATGTTGTTATTGTACTGGGAAGTGCAGATGATTCTACATTACTTGATGCGCTCCGTTCAGCCCACAAATATGGAGTAAGGTTAATGGCAGACCTCATTTCGGCTCCTGACCCTGTAAAAAGAGTCATTGAACTTGAGGCTCTGGGCGTGGACTATGTTAATGTACACATAGGCATAGACCAGCAGATGATGGGAAAAGATCCTATATCGCTTCTCAGAGAAATTTCACAGAGAGTCAATGTACAGCTTGCAGTTGCTGGAGGGCTTGATGCAAATACTGCAGTGCAGGCGGTCAAAGCTGGAGCCAGAGTTATAATTGTCGGAGGCAATATTACCCATTCTGACAACGTAACCGAAGCTGCCAGAAAAATCCGACAGAGTGTGGACTCCCCGGATGCTGTCGAAACCCTAAGTATCGGTACTGTAGACCAAGAAATTAGGGAAATTCTAAAGGAAGTATCCACCTCGAATATTTCCGATGCCATGCATAGAAAAGGGGCAATGAAAGGCATTCACCCTCTGGTAAGAGGGAAAATGGTAGGAACTGCAGTTACTGTACAGACTTTCCCTGGAGACTGGGCAAAGCCCGTGGAAGCAATTGATGTTGCAAAAGAAGGAGACGTACTCGTTATTTACAACGAAAACAAGGATGTGGCCTGCTGGGGAGGACTTGCGACCTGGAGTTCCTTAAATAAGGGAATTGCAGGCGTGGTAATAGAGGGCGCTGTTAGGGATATTGACGAGGTCGAAAACCTGGGACTTCCGATTTATACAAGCAATACAGTACCTAACGCCGGGGATCCTAAAGGTTTTGGAGAAATCAACTCTGAAATTACCTGCGGTGGCCAGACCGTGAAGCCAGGAGATTATATAGTGGGCGATGAAAGCGGTGTCGTGGTAATTCCAGCAGAAAGGGCGTATGAACTGGCTAGAAGAGCAAAAGAAGTTTACAAAACCGAAAAAAGACTCTTCGATGAAATCAAGAGGGGAGGAACTCTGTCCGAGATTATGAATCTCAAGAAATGGGAAAAACATTGAATAATCCTATTTCTGGAAACTTAGACTAAAAACCAGAATAAAAGTATTAAGTGAGAATAAGGATGCCAGAGGATCTCAAAAACCAGAGAAAAATCGCGAAATTTGCAAGAAAGAGTTTTACTCGTCGTCTTCAGACTGGGAAAAACAAACTCTGGACAGAAGCAGAGCTTTGATAAATTTAATTTCTTCTTTCTGGCAATTCTCACCTAACCTTGACCGAAGTAGGGAATCAAGTTCGATTTCTAAGGTGTCCAATGAAATTTTTACCTGCTGTTGTTTTTTTGGAGAAAAGAGTCCTCCAATACTCATGATTTTTCCAGAAAAAGCAAACTGTTCAAGTTGCTTGAAAACAGTCTTAATACTTATGCCCTGGATGTCAGCAATCTCATCGATCCAAAGCCCTTTAGTAAAAAGGGAAAATGTTCTTTGCAGAGAATCCGTTTCAGAAGAGACAGATTCAAAAGGATTTACTTCAGTGACATCTACAATCCCTAATTCAGTCGAAACATTTGCCAAATCTATTTCCCTTGAGCCGCCTGCCGAAGAGTTCTCCTCTGACCAGTCCTGAATGCTCGTGTTCAGATACCTTGTCTTTTTTGCAGGTAAGTTGCAAACTTCTAAGCTGTTTATGTTGTCTAATTCAGGATCGAAAATTTTGTTCTCAACCATCTTGATTTCAGCTTTAGGATTTTCTACATCTTGAGCAATTTCTATTGAGGGTATTTTCTCTTTATCAGGATCTTTACAGGTAGCTCCTGATTTTTCAGGTTTTTTAGCGGGTACCAAACTGTAATCTCTGCAATAATTTTCGATCTCCTTGAGAAAAACATCCCCGTATTTTCCTAATTTATACTCTCCAACTCCTGTAATAGAATGAAATTCCTCAGAGCTACGCGGAAATCTTGTAGCCATTTCTTTAAGGGAGGTATCAGAGAAAATAATGTAAGGAGGAAGATTTTTCTTTAGAGCAATTTCCTTTCGCAGGGCTTTTAACCGCTCAAAGAGAATAGGATCAGGCTCTTTTCCGGATTTTATAGTTTTTCTCGCCTCTGAAGAATTTACACTGTCAGCAGCAACTGAAAATTTTTCTGAAAAAGCTTCTTCTTCAGAGAAACATGGATCGTTGGCTATTTTTCGTTTTATACCGGTAGTTATTGAAGGCACCAAGCTTTCTTCAGTCTCAGGCGAAAACCCTTCAGGACAGACAAGCTCTATATATTCCAGACCCTTCAGTATTTTCCTGCTCATGGCGTTCAGCTTCAACACAGGATACTGTGCTCCGCTTACTTCCAGAAAACCGGTATTTATCATTTCGGAGGCTAATGACCTCCATTGTTCTTTTGTAAACTCCCGACCAATACCATGACTTTTCAATTTTTCATGACGATTTTGCCGGATTTTTTTATTCTTTGAGCCTGTGAGTACATCAATAACATAGTTAGTGCCAAAGCGTTGGTTCAGTTCTTGAACGCAAGTTATCAATTTCTTTGTAGCTTCAGTCCCATCAAAGGTATCTTTCGGATTAAGGCAACAATCACAGTTCCCGCAAGGTTCGGAGAGTTCCTCACCAAAATATTCCATCAAGGTCTGACGCCTGCATTTATTCCCCTCACAATAAGCTACCATCTGCCTTAATTGCACAAGAGAAATATCTTTCTCTTTTTCGTTTGTCTTCTGTGAAATAAAGTACTCGATTTTGAAGCGGTCCCCTCTGCTGAAAAAAAGAATACATTCACACGGACTTCCATCCCTTCCCCCTCTACCGGTTTCCTGATAATAACTTTCAAGATTTCTGGGAAGGTCATAATGTATTACAAAGCGTACATTGGATTTATCAATCCCCATCCCAAAGGCAATTGTAGCTACAATGATGTCCACATCATCTTTAATGAACATCTCCTGATTTCGGGCTCTTTCAGTATCTGAAAGCCCTGCATGATAGGAAAGAGCCCTGAAGCCCGCAAGGTTCAATTTTTTTGTAAGGGTTTCGACACTATTTCTACTCTGGCAGTAGATAATTCCCGCTTCACCTCTGTGCCTGCGCAGGTAGTCAGTAATCTCGGAAAAAGTTTCCTTCTTTGGCCTGACCTCATAGTAAAGATTTTGCCGATTAAAACTAGCTACATAAGGACCTTTTTCCGGAGAAAGAGCAAGATTAAGTTGCGATACGATATCTTCTCGAACCCTTTCGGTGGCTGTAGCCGTAAGTGCAATAATTGGAATACCAGGAAAGCCCGTTTTAGGGTCTCTCAAGAGTTTCAATTTCCGGTACTCAGGCCGAAAGTCATGTCCCCACTCTGAAATGCAGTGTGCCTCGTCTATTGCAAAAAGGCTAACCTTTCCCTTCTTTAAAAAGGCAAGGGTTCCTGGCATCATGAGCCTTTCTGGGGCAACATAAAGAACTTTTAATCTGTTTTCGAGAAAAGCTGTCTTCACATCCCGGTTTTCTCTGGCGCTCTGGGTACTGTTCATGCAGGCTGCGGCAATCCCATTTGCTTCAAGCCCGTCAACCTGATCTTTCATTAGGGAAATTAAGGGGGAAACGACAATTGTGACCCCTTCCATAAGAAGAGCAGGCAATTGGTAGCATATTGATTTGCCCCCACCAGTAGGCATGAGCACAAAAACATCTTTTCTGTCCAGAACGTCCCTGATGATTTCCTCCTGCAAAGGGCGAAAAGATGTGTATCCAAAATACTGGTGCAGAGTTGAATACATTCTGGCAGATAAGGAAGATCCGGACTCAAGCTCGCGTTTACTAGCTCTCAAGAAATCATAATTGATGCTCGTTTTCTAATCCTCCTGACCTGTAGAATAAAGGTCACACCAGAATATAAAACCCGGAAGCTCCAGGAAATCAATATATAGAGATGGTTTCGTGCACAGACGTATCCTTAATACTTTAAGTTTTCAAATAGACAGTTCCATATTTATGATAGATTATTCCCAGATTATAAGAAATAAGATATCAGTATAAAGTACGCTAGGTCTGGAATCCTAATGCTGTGATGTTTCAAACTCATCATATTTAAGTTGCAGGTGTGCGGGGCGAAAGTATTCGACTATATCTAGTAACCTCCTCAATGAAAATTAGAAAATTTTCGAAATCGTTGAGTTTGGAAAAAATTTAAAAAGTAGAAACGAGACTCCCAAATTTGGAAGATTCGGAAAAGATTGAAAAGCTGAAAATAAATAAGCGGTTTACTGATTTCTAGCGTCAACATTATTAATGTTTGATCTGAGGTAAAGGTAGAAAGATAAGGAGTGCGGCTACACCCAGGCACTCTTTATCTTCCTCTTAAGATAATCTTTTTACCAACCAGCTATGTTTTCCGCAGTTTTCCATTCCTGGTACATTTTTTCTTATTTCAAAAATTTCTCCCGCTTCAGTCTACAACTTCCTTGTCTTTTGCCATCCACTCCAGAGTATCGGCTATTTTCTTCTGTGACTCTGCCAGGTTTTCCAAGGATTTTGCAATGCTTTCAAGTGTATCGATAATCTCATAGTTCTCACCGCCCATTCCTATCACCAATTCCTCTCTGGGATTTTAATAGGAATATTTTTGTCAAAGCTTTGTATATAATTCTATTTTTTAATTTTCTGGAAGAGGTACACTTAAATTTCGATTTGTATAGAATTTACCAGTTATTTACCAAACTTAGTTTTCCGTAAATCTTCACGAGATGAATTTTCAGATTTCGTCTAAATGATCTTATCAGCCAGTACTGGGCAATAGAATACGAAATTGAAGTCAAAAACAAGAAGATAAAGAAAATATTATTTTCCACGTTTGTAGCTTCCACATAAAAAACGCATTTAAGATTTCATTCCATTTGGTACGACTAAATTATTTTCATTTATTTGACGACTTCTTTTATGATACCTTTAAATACCAAAACTCCCATGCACAAATTCATATATCGTAATAAAATAATCAAATTCAGATAACTTAGATAGTCTTCACTTATCACGATCATTTTTTCCAAAGGATTTCAGTTTAGCATCATTTAAGGAGCATTTCAATGGTAAAACCCGAAAAATTCATTCCAAAGGCAATTGAAAAAATTAGCAAGGAAATAAATGGCGGGAGAGCAATTATTGCACTTTCAGGCGGCGTGGACAGTTCTGTTTGTGCAGAATTGGCTCACAGAGCTATAGGAGACCGATTGCAGCCTATATATATAGACACAGGGCTTATGAGAAAAGGAGAAACTGAGAGGATAAAGCACATATTCTCCCACATGAACCTTGATGTCGTATATGCAAAAGACAGGTTCCTTGCAGCATTGGAAGATATCACTGACCCTGAAGAAAAAAGAAAGGCTATAGGTGAGACTTTTATCCGGGTCTTTGAAGAAGAAGCAAGAAAACTTGCAGCCAATTATCTTATCCAAGGCACGATTTACCCTGACAGAATCGAGTCCGAAGGCGGAATTAAATCCCACCACAATGTTGGAGGACTGCCTAGCGTAATGGACTTCAAGAGTATAGTTGAACCTATTGAGGACCTTTACAAAGATGAGGTTCGAGAAGTTGCCTGGGCGCTTCAGCTACCTGACGAGATCTGCGAAAGGATGCCTTTCCCCGGGCCTGGCCTGGCTGTACGGATTCTTGGGGAAGTTACAGAGGAAAAACTTGAGGTTGTGCGGGAAGCAAACTTTATAGTTGAAGAAGAACTTCTTGAGAGATTCTGTCCCTGGCAGACCTTTGCTGCTGTACTTGGCAAGGGAACAGGTGTAAAGGGAGATATCCGGGCTTATGGCTGGATCGTAGCTGTAAGGGCTGTAGGCTCAAGAGATGGGATGACGGCAGAAGCGCTCGAACTTCCCTGGGATGTACTCAAAAAGCTGGAATCCAGAATCACCTCTGAAATTCCGAAAGTAGCCAGAGTGGTTTATGATATCACTCCCAAGCCTCCTGCAACAATTGAGTTCGAGTGAGCAAAGGCAATTCTAATGGAATTAGAGTTGTATAGTAATAAAGTGAACGAATTATGAAGCTGGACACCAGCTTCGAAAATCTTTTTTACAATAAAATAACAAGCTAATAAGCGAGTTTTTACGCCCATGACCCTGAATAAAACAGTAATGGAAATCCGGCAGCGGATTAAAGTTAAACCTTCTCCTACCGATGAACCTGCAGCAAGCTGGACAGGAGTTGACCTTGTAAATGGAATTCAAGTAAAGACTTTAACTATAATCTTCAAGAGCGCAGGCTGTCGCTGGGGAAAAGCCGGGGGATGTACTATGTGCGGTTATGTCTATGACTGCGCAAGTGAACCCCCAACTCTGGAGGATTACAGGACCCAGCTTGCAAGAGCAATGAAAAAAGCTGAAAAATTTCCTGAGTTTATGGTAAAAATTTTCACTTCAGGCAGTTTCCTTGACGAACAGGAGGTTCCTTCCGAAGCGAGAGATATAATCCTGAAGATCCTTGCAGATGATCCCAGAGTAATCAAGGTACTTGCAGAAACTCGCCCTAACTTTGTAACCGAAAATAACGTGCAGGAATGTATTAAGATCCTGAAAAATAAGCCCTTTGAACTGGCTTTCGGGCTGGAGACAAGCTCAGACAGGATTCGCAGGGACTCTATAAATAAAGGTTTTACCTTCAGGGATTTTGTCCGTGCCTCAGAAATCGCAAGGAAAAATGGTGCAACCGTTAAAGCTTATCTGATGCTAAAACCTCTCTTCCTTTCCGAGCGTCAGGCCCTGGAAGATATTGTTCGTTCTATAGATGATGTAGCCCCTTACGCTGATACAATATCCATTAACCTCTGCAATGTCCAAAAAGGTACCCTTGTAGAAGCACTCTGGGAAAAAGGACAATATCGCCCTCCTTGGCTCTGGAGTATTGTAGAAATCCTGGAAAGAGCAAAAGCCGCCCATCCTAACCTTCCTCTTATGTCAGATCCGGTCGGTGCGGGATCAAAACGGGGCCCTCACAATTGTAAAATTTGCAGCCATGACGTCGCAGACTCTCTACGAACATTTTCACTTACTCAAAACCTGGCAGATCTCAGGATAATAGATTGTGAATGCAAAGAACTCTGGAAGAAAGTCCTTGAACTTGATGACTTTACCTATGGAGCACCTATTTTAGATTAACTCCCGAGTCCCTTCGGGAGGAGGGGGACATTTTAGCTTCGCCCAATAGGGCTAATTAGGGGCAGAAAGGCTCATTTACCTAGATTTCGATTCAGATCACGCAGTGGGCTTGGTCACAGCCTTTTAAAAAGCTTGCCCACAACCCTTTTAAGAAAAGGTTTGATCGAAAACCCTGAAAACGCTTGGATTTTTGAGAACTTTGTTCCCAGACCATATCGGCGTGATCAACCGGCGCAACGGTTGCGACTCAGCGATTTGGGTCAAGCGGGGCAATGCTTGAGGCACAACACTTATGCTGAAGAAAGCTGATTTATGGGCACTAATCTTTATTCTCATGGGGACGCGCTATTATTGTTATTCTTTTGGATTTTACTTGTAGACCATGGTTCCGACTCCGCAGTCCGTAAAGAGTTCAAGAAGCATGGAGTGAGAAACGCTTCCATTTATTATATGAGCCCTTTCAACCCCATTTTCTACTGCGACCGCCGCGCCTTTGAGTTTTGGGATCATACCTCCCTGTATAATGCCTTCAGCGATAAGGGAATCGATATCACCTAGAGTTACGTGGGAGATGCGGCTATCGGGATTGTTTATATCTCTAAGTAACCCTGAGATGTCGGTCATCAGAATAAGCTTTTTAGCATGCAAAGCTGCAGCAATATCGCCTGCTACAATGTCGGCATTAATATTCAAGGCATGACCCTTCGCATCTACAGCAATGGGAGAAATCACGGGAATGTAACCGTTTTTAAGCACTATATGGAGAATATCAGGATTAATTACCTCACTTTCTCCGACCCATCCAATATCAACTTCAGTCTCAATACCATTAACTACTATCTTCCGTGCAGCCTGCTTATGGCCAAGAATCATTCTTCCATCATGACCAGTAAGTCCAATACCTTTTCCTCCGCAAACTCCAATTAAGGATACAATTTTGGTATTGATATTCCCGACAAGAACCATCCTGGCAATCTCCATTGTCTCGTCGTCTGTAATACGTAAGCCCTGGAAAAACTCAGCCTTCTTACCCATCCGCTCCATTTTTTCGGTTATCTCAGGCCCACCCCCGTGTACAATAACGGGCTTGATTCCCACATAGCGCAGGAGCACAATGTCTTTTATAATATCCTCCATGATCTGGGCACTGACCATTGCATTTCCGCCCACTTTGATAACCATGATTGAGTCATAGAACTCCTGCATGTAAGGCAGAGCTTCAATGAGCACGTTCTCTCTCTTCAGTTCCATGATGTAGGAATCAGAAAATCTATTTTTAAACCTATCGTTAAAGACTCTGGTAAAAGCAATAAGAGGAATGTAAAAGTAAAATGTTATTATAAATCTCCGGATAGTATTGGAAATAAGCCAGCCTGAATAGTATTAAAAAATAAAGACTAATCCAGGCTAATTCTGTATCTGGATTAAAGAAAAGAAAGGACCCTGATTTTCAGGGTATGTGAAAGAAATTAAGTTTATCAGATTATTCAATATTTAATTATTCAATTTTATCTATTTTTTCTTTCTTGACAAAGGGCTTGCTGATTTTCTCAGGCATCCAATCAGGCCTGTTTTTAGGAGCTTCGACGAGTTCCTTCCATGCCTTGAAAACGTGCACCTTCTTTGTCCCGCGTTCTCTGAGGCGGATGATATCCGGTTTGGATTTAGTCCCGGCACCCCGGTTTGCAGCTTTCAGGGCAGCCTGCCGAGGCTGTTTTCCAGTGAAAACTCCGTGCTCATTGCCTTCTTCGTCTCGTAAAACAAAATTTCTTGTGTTGGACATAAAGGTCACCTCGCAAATGTATTGCTAGACACTGATTACGTTTTAAAGTATATAAAATCTTTCTTCAGGATGTTGCCTGTAGTTATTGGTTTATGAAAAATTAGCCTCAATTTGCAAGGGATATATAAACTAAATTTTTCCATCTTGTTGGAAAAATGGGGAATATTTAAATAATTATCTCTTGTTAAAAATGCAGTCCAAAATAAGTTTCAGAAAATGTATTTTGGACAATTTTGAAACTTAAGTCTTGTTGTACTTTTGGAAAAAGAAGCTGGAAAGCACAAACTTTACATGCTATAACTCCTTATGATCATTATATTTTTCCAAATGGAATAAAATTACTTATTTATCAGGACTTATTTCACAAAATAGAACATTCATCTTTTCACGGATCTGGTTAATTATGGAACATTGCACTTTCAACCTCCCGGACGTCCAGGCCAGCAAACCAAGCATAGCTATAAACCTTACCCGTGTAGGGGTAACAAATGTGAAAAAACTTATTGAAATCAAGCGAAAAGACAAACGTCCTATCGTACTGATATCAACTTTTGACGTTTTTGTTGACCTACCCTCTGATAGAAAAGGAGCAAACCTCTCACGGAATTTTGAAGCTGTAGACGAGGTACTGGAAAAGATACTCAGTACACCCGTATACGAGATTGAGCAGCTTTGCAGTGATATCGCACATAACTTGCTTGGCAGACATGAGTACGCCAACCAAGCAGAAGTTCGGATGAAAAGCGAGTATATGATCAGGCGTGCTTCCCCTGCTACCGGGATCAAATGCCAGGAAGTAGTGAACATCTTTGCTGAAGCGTCTGCTGTGAGGGGACAGAGCAATGATGACTATTTTGATGTAAAGAAACTGATAGGTGCCGAAGTTGTTGGAATGACAGCTTGCCCCTGCGCTCAGGAGATTATGAGAGATAAAGCTGCAAATGAGCTTTCGAATCTTGGAGTTGACAATGATACTATTATAAAATTCCTTGAAAGAGTCCCCATGGCTACCCATAACCAGCGTGGAAAAGGCATTATCTCAATCAAGGTAGCACATGACTTTGATGTTTCCCTTGAGAGTATTATTAAAATTATTGAGAGCTCCATGAGTTCTAGCGTGTATGAAGTACTGAAACGCTCGGATGAAAAAGTAGTTGTGGAAACTGCGCATAATAACCCGAAATTTGTGGAAGATTGCGTAAGGACGATGGCAGACAATATAGTAAAAGAGTTTCCGAACCTTCCTGATAATGCAGTAATCACCATCAAACAAACCAACGAGGAAAGTATTCACAGGCACAATGCCTATGCCGAAAGAGTTGCCCTGATGGGAGACCTCAGGATGGAAATTAATCATAGTTAAATAGCTAGAAGAATATAAAATAGACTAATTTTATACTTTTTCGAACTCTGGAAGTCTCTGAAAAAAGCTCTGCTTCACAGAGACTTTCTAAAAACTCAACCCAAAAAGTTTACACATAATTTTTGATAAAACTTTTTAGAAAAAAGTTTTGCAGAGGCCTCCTAAAGCTCTCCTAAAAACCTAATCCACACAAACTTTATTAGAGAGCCTAGACAACCTACAAGCAGAAAAATTACAAGAAGGAATTTTACAGGGCTAAAATCCAGCATCCTGGAAGCCCTTGAGGTGAAAGCATGGCTGGTGCTGAAACAATTACAGCAATAGGGCGAAATAAAAAACCCATCAAAGTGGGGAATACTGTCAAATACGTAAATAGTGACACGGTCAGCCGCGTAACCGAAATCAAAAAAGATGAGCAGGGAAAGGTGTGGGTTCTGCTCGAAAGTACAGAGCTCTGGTACAGAGAAGAAACTCTGGAACTAACTGAGATTAAAGCTAAAGAAAAGAAAGAAGGCAGGGAACTTACTGCCAAGGAACTTGAAGAAAGATTCGAAAAAGAGAAGGAAACGATGCAGGGCTTCAACCTCGAAAAAGCCGGTGGTGGAGGAGCAGGAGGTTAATTTCTCTTCCTTTATTCCTCATCCTGCATTTTAAAATATTCTTTTTTAAATTTTGAGTTTCTTCACATTAAGTATTTTCTGGGCCACAATATTTCAATCTCATTTTTCCTGTAATTTTATCCTCTGTGCTAGAATACATTTCCCACCATGCTTGCCACCGAGAGGGTTTTGCGGCGAGCCTAAAGAATTCATACACCGAGCCATAACGGCTGCGCCCCTTGCGAGTCCATCATCTACGAAGACTACTCTTTCATCTATTTTTGGGAAAAGATTCAATTCTTCCAAGCATTTCAGGATCAATTTAGGTTTGTTCCCTGTAATTCCTGCTCTTCCAGTGATTCCTATAGTTGTATCCTCAAAAACAAGCCTGGATTCTTTTGCAACCTTTATCAACCTGTAAACCACGCCTGCCATAACCTCGTCAATAACAGCATAAACAACCTGAAGCCCGTGAGTCTTACAAATTTCCATACCGATAGCACTAAGCTTGCCCATATCGGAACCGTTTACTCCTACATCGCAACCTACAAGTGTTACGCCTATCTGTTCAGCTGCATCAGGTCTTACAGGCACGCTTCCGTATCTCTTTCTATCCCTTGGGACCTGTTCTATAACAATAAGTTCATGAATGCGCTTTGTATACGCCTCAATTGCTTTAGCCTTCATCTTTAAAGTGAGGAAAGAAGGTGGTTTCTCTTTTTCAAAAACTTCTAGGGCAGTTCCAACTTTTGAGTCTACAATCTTCGAACCCCGGATAATTGCATCAGGAATTGCCCCAGCATAGCCGCAGAAGTTACCCACTGTTTTTGCATACGGCTGATCTGAATTTGTGATCCTGCCATCAAGGGTTGTCCCGAAATCAATTGAAATACAGGGATTTCTGAAATCAACATCTGTAAATTTGGCTGCTTCCTTAATCCCTGCGGTTGCAAGCTCCCCTTCCATTTCGTTTGCAACGACCTCAACACCAGAAGAACCTATAGGAGGCAATACTCCAGCCACAGCTCCATCAAAAATTACCTTTTCAAGTTTACTATATTTCTGGAATTTTTGTGGCATGTTTGAAATAGACATAGGAGGCGTCATATTTTTAGGGGGAACTCCTGCCATAAGGCAGCCATCTGCCAGAGCTTTGATAAATTCACCTACTTCTTCAGGAGAATCAAAACCTGCAACAACGCCAGTGGAACGAACCACGAAGTCCAGATCGGTTTTTATGTCCAGATTTGCTTTTTCCATTGATTCGGTCAGGGTTCCACGTACCAGGTCTGCAACGGATTCACGAGTAAGTTCCACACCAGTAAGTGTCCTCCCGAATACGACTTCTCCTGGTTGAGGGGGGCGGACATCTCTAGTCATCCGCACGACTTTATTTATAATATGAGTCCTTCCAGTCTCCATACTGGTAGCTGTAAGAATACACTTGGTTGTAGTGTTTCCAACCTCTACAGAAGCTACAATAAAGAAAGGTTTTGACTTAAGGTCAATCAAACGAACCTGAGGGGATTCTGTAATTCTGGGTTTCAGAGCCATTTTTAATTCCTTCCTAAAAACCTGTGCATAAACTCGATTTAGTACAAATTATCGTGTGAATTTATTCAGAAAGCAATATCGACTTGTTTGAAGATTGAGCATAATTAAAGTAAGTTAGAATGAATCTAATGTCTAGCAGTTAGAAGCAGCACTTGAATATCAGAATAATCTGAAAAAGCAGTACTCATCCAACTTTATAAAAAGATCACAGGAATGAATTGTCAAAAGTTTAAAGAAGGTATTTATCAAAACCTATAATAACTTTTTCTAAATTACTTTAAGTTGCAATATTAATTTCTCAATTCAATCTGTATCTTCCTATAGTTAGGACATCTAGAGGATACTATTACTGTTTGCCTCTCTGTTTTTTACAAATCTGTTTTGGACCTATTCCAAAGGAAATTTAGCTTTATAACTGGTTCACACAAGATCCAACAAAGATCCTATGAAGTATAAAGGAACATAGATTATAAATAATGTAATTATAAAATAATTTATATTAATTACACTCTTTTAATAGTAATTATTAACTTAATTAGTATATACAGATCAATCTCCATAGGGAAATACCAAATTCGTTTGAAAGTGACGCATTTGATGGGATTTCCTGAAATTTTCGTGTAACATACAGAAGCCTTTAATGCTACTGGATCCTATCTGCAAGAAAATATATCTGGCAATACTAACTATTTTTCGGATTACAGGGAAAAGAGTTATTATTTCTGCAGTTCCGAATGCAAACAAAAACTCGATGCCTGGAAAAGAGTATATCTGGCTCAAGCCTTATTAAAAAGGATTGCGGGGCTCTGGACGGCAAAGGATGTAAGGGGAGACGAATATATATTTATCCCATTAATCTATTTGTATTATGCAGCAACCAACGGCATTTTATTCAGGATCATTCTATTTTTGAGGAACTTTCATGATCACAAAAGAAGATGTAGAACATATAGGCTGGCTTGCTCGCATTGATATCAGCGAACAGGAAACTATCGAATACATGGAAAAACTTAATTCGGTGTTGGGATACTTCGGACAGCTTGACGAATTGCCGACTGAAGATGTAGCTCCCACATATCATGTGGCTGAGATTCATAACGTATTCAGGGAGGATGTGGTGGAAGAATCCCTCCCGCAGGAAGTTGTTCTTGAAAACACCGAGTACAAACAGGATGGGACTTTCAGGGTTCCGAAAATTGGTTGAGGGGGATTTTTGATGGCAAAATGGATGAGTGTTGCACAGGTAAAAAAGAAAATTGAAGAAAACTCAGCCGAAGAAGTTACAGCTCAGTACCTCGAAGCTATAGGGAAGAGCAAAGTCAATGGTTATATAACGGTTTCTGAAAAAGCCCTTGAGCAGGCGAAAAGAATTGATTCTGAGGGACACAATGGTTCTCTTGCAGGCGTGCCAATTGCGATAAAGGACAATATTTCTGTGGTTGGACTCCCAAACAGTTGCGGTTCGAAGATTCTTGAGAGCTATATTCCTCCTTTTAATGCTCATGTTATCGAAAAGCTCCTCGCTGCAGGCGCAGTAATTCTTGGGAAAACCAATATGGATGAGTTTGCAATGGGTTCTTCTACAGAAACCAGCTATTTTGGGCCGACTGCAAACCCCTGGGACCTTGAAAGAGTGCCAGGTGGATCTTCGGGAGGCAGTGCAGCAGTCGTTGCAGCAGGAGAAGCTCCTTTTGCCCTCGGTTCGGATACAGGAGGGTCTGTACGCTGTCCTGCCGCTTTCTGCGGAGTTGTCGGACTTAAACCAACATATGGGGCAGTTTCAAGGTACGGAGTAATAGCTTACGCAAACTCCCTCGAACAGGTTGGGCCTCTTGCAAACAATGTGACAGACATTGCAGTGCTGATGGATGTCATAGCCGGCTACGACAGCAAAGATTCCACTTCAATTGACAGTAAAACCGAATACCGGAAAGCTCTTGTCGATGATGTAAAAGGGCTTAAAATAGGGGTCCCGAAGGAGTTCTTTGGGGAAGGTATCCATCCGGATGTTGAGAAAGCAGTGTGGAATGCCATACACAAATATGAAGATCTCGGAGCTTCCTGGGAAGAAGTTTCTATGCCTCATATAAAGTATGCTCTTGCTTCTTACTATATTATTGCAATGAGTGAAGCCTCCTCAAACCTTGCAAGATTTGACGGAACACGTTATGGATATAGAGCGAGCGGCGAAAACTGGCATGCTATGGTTTCAAAGACAAGAGCTGAGGGTTTTGGGACAGAAGTGAAGAGAAGAATCCTCCTTGGAACCTATGCTCTTTCAGCAGGGTATCACGACAAGTATTATTTGAAAGCCCTGAAGGTCAGAACTCTTGTGAAGCAGGACTTTGACAAAGCTCTTTCAAAAGTTGACGTACTAATGGCTCCAACTATGCCGAATCCTGCTTTTAAGATAGGAGAAAAGATTGAAGATCCACTTACTCTCTATCTCTCTGATGTGAATACCTGCCCAATAAATCTTGCAGGCGTACCCTCAATTTCGATACCATGCGGTTTCACTGATGACCTTCCAATAGGACTTCAGGTAATGGGCAAGCCATTCGATGAATCTGCTGTGCTGCGTGCAGCATATACTTTTGAGCAAAATACGGATTATCACACAAAGAGACCTCTGGAGGTGGCATAAATGGTCTACGAAAATCCTGATGGAATAAGGATAGGGCTTGAAATCCATATTCAGCTGAACAAGCTCAAGACCAAGATGTTCTGCGGCTGCTCAACAGATTATCATAATTCAGCTCCCAATACCCACACCTGTCCGATCTGTCTTGGCCTTCCAGGAACACTTCCGGTGCTGAACAAAAAAACAGTCGAAGCTGCAATTAAAGTAGGGCTTGCCCTCGAAGGAGAGATTGCAGAAGAGACACAGTTCCACAGGAAGAACTATTTCTACCCTGATCTTCCCAAAGGTTTCCAGATTACTCAGTATGATTTCCCAATAGTAAGCAAAGGAAAAATCATAATTGAAGGAGAAGACGGAGAACATACGGTAGGAATTACAAGAGCTCACATGGAAGAAGATCCAGGTAAACTTGTGCACATCGGAAGCATAGGAAAATCGAAAGGTGTCCTTATTGATTACAACAGATCAGGCGTGCCTCTGATTGAGACTGTTACAGAACCTGATATGCGCAGCCCCAAAGAAGCTAGAAGGTTCCTTGACAAGTTCAGGAATATTCTTGAGTATCTGGATGTTTTTGATGGTAACCTTGAAGGAGCAATGCGTGTGGATGCAAACGTTTCAGTCCACTGGGGTACCCGTGTTGAGGTCAAGAACATTTCCTCGCATAAAGGAGTTGAACGAGCTCTTCTCTATGAGATTATGCGCCAGAAGAATGTGATTCGTCGTGGCGGTAAAATCACACAGGAGACTCGCCACTTCGATGAAGGCAGGGGAGTAACGATCTCAATGAGGACAAAAGAAGAAGCTGAGGATTATCGATATTTCCGCGAACCCGATCTTATGCCTATGCGTGTTACCGATTGGATTCCTGCAATTAAAGAGACTCTGCCTGAACTTCCAGACGCCAAACGTGCCCGTTTCATAGAGCAATATGGAATTACGGATATGCATGCAAAGTCTCTTACATCAAAGATTATGCTTGCTGACTTCTATGAAGGCGTCTGTGCAAAAGGGGTGGACCCGAAGATTGCAGCTACTTGGACAGCTGATGTCTTCCTTGGGGAATTAAATTACCGTGATCTTGCAATTTCTTCTTACGACGGGGAGAGAATAGGTTTTATCCATGCAAAAGACCCGAAGATAAAGAATTCCTTTAGAGTTTCCGATATGGTAGAACTGGTTAACCTTTTTGCCGAAGGTAAAGTTAGTGACAGAGCTGCTGTTGAAGTCATTAGAGTCATTCTGGATGGTGAGGAAGAAAAAACCCCGTCTCAAATTATCGAAGAAAAAGGTCTTTTTAAAGCCGAAGACGACCTAGTCACTAAAGCAGTTGCTGAAACAATCGCCGAGAATGAAGCTGCAGTACAGGATTATCTTGGAGGCACCGAGAAATCCCTGAACTTCCTCGTGGGACAGGTCATGAAAAAGACAAAAGGTACGGCAGATGCAAAAACTGCACGCGAACTGATAATCAAAGAACTGAAAGGGTAACCCTAGAGGGTTCACCTTTGTATTACTTTTTAATTGATGATTCCTTTTTTAATTGTTAATTCAGTTGATTTTATTATTTGGGCTAATTCTCTAACCCTGATTTTCGATTCATTTCTTAATATAGGTTCTTTTTTTAAATGTGTATTTTAACTTGTCCTAAATTAATAAATATCAGGTCTACGATCTTCAAGGATGGAACCATCTTGCCTGATTTCTCTTGCTTCCTCAAGATCGATTTCCCCAATGAGAACGCACTCTTCTTTTCCGGCTTCTGCCAGAATTCGACCCCATCCATCGGAAATAAAAGATTTGCCTGCATAAGTTGAGAATTTATCATTTCCTGCTCTGTTACAGGCAATATGTGGCAGTTGGTTTTCAATCGATCGAGAAAGGACCATAATGTGCCAGGGATATATATAAAAATCAGGCATGTCAGAAGCTGAAACTAGAAGATCTGCTCCTTCAAGGGCAAGTTTTCGGGAAACTTCAGGATACCTTAGTTCATTACAGACCATGAGCCCTAGGGAAAGTCCATATTTTTGCAGCTGAATAGGATGTATATTGTCTCCAAGTGCAAAGTATTCGTTCTCAAGACCGTAAAGCTGAGTTTTTCTATGGATGCCAACTAGCTTTCCGGATTCAATGCAAAATCCCAGGTTGAACTGAGGAGAAATGTTATTTTCACTACTGATTTCTGAGCCTTCTCTCTGCTCTATCATCGAGCCTGCAAGGATACACCCGTGTTCCTTTGAAAAATCACATAAAGCTTCGAGGGTGGGGCCAGAAGCAGTTTCAGCCACCTCAGCTATGCGATCATAACAAAAACCGGTTGAAAAGACTTCCGGAAATGCGAGCAGTTCAGCTTCTTTCGAAACCGCTTCTTCTGCGAGATACAAGGCGCGCTCAAGGTTTTCCTTCTTTGAGCAAAGTGAAATATTCATCTGTATGCAAGCGGCTTTCATAGCATTCACTCTTTTCTTTAGAAGAAATATAAAAACTTTACTTTATAAATTTATGGTTAATTATTGGGACAGAAAACCCTAGCGCAAGCTAAGAGTAATTGAGGAATAAAAATAGCAAAGAAGGTTTTTACAGGCGAAATATGCAATCTATATAAATTTCAAGTCTGTTCAACGATTTTTATGACCAAGTTATATTTCTAAAATAGACTGCGAGTAATTAGAAAAAAGAGAGGACGCAAAGATAACAGGCCAATCGGATATTCTCAGTAAATTATTCAATCTGTTTTCCTGATAATATTGATACGGCTTCCACAGCTACTTTGAGCGAAATAACTTATGGAATGAATCAATATTGATTAATAATTTTTCTGGCTTTTACAGTTTTATGTTAAACGTTGGAGGTTTTGTTGGATTTTTGGGAGTTATTTAATTTGATTTTAACAGATTACTCTACTAGATTTTAGGAGGTTTTTATGTAACTTTTGGAATTTAGTTAGCAGATCGATACTTTTTGAAATATTATTACAGATTGATTCTGAGAAGTCCTTTGACCTGTCCAGGCGCATGTCCTTTTGCGAGTTATTAAGGAAGTTCAGATTTTTGTTGCCCGGACAACCCCAAGACTTTCCATAATTTCCATAATTTCCATTTCCGCGGGAGTATTTCTGCGAGAGGGATAGATTTGCCGCTGTTTAACAAAAACCCATGCAAAACGGGTTTGAGAGAAATCTCCTGGGTTGCTTCTTTCATCTTCTGAATCTCCTTTAATGGCTTTGTAGTCTTTTTTAAATACAAGAACTACGGAATTACACTACCGTAACATAATATAAATAACTTTCGTATAAATAAAGTTGTTCAACTTGGAAAAATACATACATGGTATGAGATCACATCTGTTCCAAACCATTAAAAAGAGACGTGTAACCCGACAGAAAAAAATCTTTATTAGTTATAGTCAACCTGCATTCAACAAAAGATTTTTATAACTGTTATACAGAACAAAACATATGGCCATCCCCACATCCAGGTACTCTGAAACCGCAACTGTCAGAATCGATTATGGGAAGTGTAAGGCCTGCGGCCTCTGTGTTAAAGTCTGTAAAGGAGCCCCTCTCTACCTTGAAAACGATAAAGTAAAGGTTGACCAAACCCGCTATTTTGGCTGCATCGGTTGCGGGCATTGTGTTGCAGTTTGTCCCACAGGAGCAATCGCGGTCGAAGGAAGAGACATATCCCAGACTTCCTTTATGGATATCCCGGCGGAAGAAACCCGAGCAGGGTATGAAGAATTTATGGCTCTCATGCTTGCCAGGCGCAGCATCCGGGAATTCGAGGACAGGGAAGTTGAACAGGAAAAAATAGACAGGATCCTGACAGCAGCAAGCACGGCACCCATGGGAATTCCACCTTCAGATGTTGAGGTGCTGGTTATAAACGGAAAAGAGAAAGTAAGGAAATTTTCCGATGACATGTTAGAGCTTATGAAAAGTCAGAAATGGATATTTTCAAAACCCGCACTTCTCCTGATGCGGCCTTTCATAAAGAGGGAAGAGTATGAAGCCCTTGACAAATTCTTGTATCCGGCGATTGGAATCTTTGAAGAAATGAGAAAAGAAGATACTGATTACTTGCTCTACGGAGCTCCACTTGCCATGTATTTCCATGTCTCTCCTTATGCTGATCCAGCAGATCCCTTTATCACAGCCACCTATGCGATGATTGCCGCTGAAACTATGGATCTCGGAAGCTGCATGATAGGGACTATTGGTGTGATGCTTAAAAGTGGGGGCAAGAAAATGAAAGAAAAGTACGGAATTAATCCTCGAAACCAGCCCGGATTAGTGGTCATTTTCGGTTATCCTGCAGTAAAATATATACACGCTATCCGGAGAAACCTGGCGAAAATCCATTATTATTAAAAAATTTCCTTTTTTAAATTGATATTTAGATTATATGAGCCTATCCAAAAACTAGTTTATTCTCGCTCAATAATTTCCGGGAAAGTTTTTCAGGATCAGAAACTCTATTGGTTATTCAGAATACAAAACTCAGAAAGTCAATTTTTAATTTTTAGAATCAGCTCTTGAATAAATACATATACTTGAAGTTGCAATAATAGTTTGAAATCAAACTAAATTTGTATTTAAAACGTGCAAATGTAAATATACCAAAAAAGAAATATTAATTATTGGTGTGAGCTTTATAGGGGGAGATTCCAGAGAAAAAAATATAATTTCTTGAATGAGATTTCCCAATTTGAGAATAAAATATCCGTTTAGTAGAATTTTAAATTGATTTCAAATAAATAAAAAAATAGAAATAACACAATTATACCAACCTGCGTTGTGCAGGAGAAAAAATATATATCTGTATTCAGGATATACGATTGGTTCTAATCTGCTTAAGTTATAAAAATAAGTTCAGAAACAAGAATCAAAGACCGAAAACCCAGACACTAGCCTGGGAGGACGTCGCGTGAGAAGTCATGAAGAACATGCTTAAAACTACAATTTTGCTTGCCACCCTTACAGGTCTCCTGGTTCTGATAGGAGATTACTTCGGTGGTACTGCTGGAATGATTATAGCATTCCTGTTTGCAGTAATTATTAATTTCGGAAGCTACTGGTACAGTGACAAGATAGTACTAAAGATGTACAGGGCAAAGGAAGTTTCACCTGCGGAAGCTCCGAACCTGCACAGGATCGTTGACGGACTAGTTATGAGAGCAGGACTGCCAAAGCCCAAAGTCTATATCGTAGAATCCTCGATGCCGAATGCCTTTGCAACCGGAAGAAACCCAGAGCATGCGGCTGTGGCTGCTACAACCGGAATTCTTGAGCTGCTCTCTTATGAAGAAATGGAAGGCGTGCTGGCACACGAGCTTGCACATGTGAAGAACAGAGATACCCTAATAAGTGCCATAGCTGCAACCCTTGCAACTGTCGTCACAATGATTGCCAACTGGGCACAGATAGCTGCAATTTTCGGCGGCTTTGGTGGTAGCCGGGATGATGACAACGGCGGAATCATAGGCCTTATTGTGATGGCGATTGTAGCACCTATCGCTGCAACTCTGATCCAGCTTGCAATCTCAAGATCAAGAGAATATGCAGCCGATGCAGAAGGAGCTAGCATTTGCAGAAAACCCTGGGCTCTTGCCGATGCCCTTGAAAAATTAGAATATGGAAACTCTCACTACAGCCCGAAAGTCTCAGACGTACAGGCAAAGGAGAGTAGTGCCCACATGTTTATTGTCAACCCATTAAAAGGAGGGTCGATTCAGTCTCTCTTCAGCACTCACCCAGCAACCGATGAGAGGGTAAAGCGTCTGAGGGCAATGAGGTTCTGAGAATATTCTCAAACCTTTATTTTTTAAATTATTTTCCATTTACCAAGCTTAATATTTGTTAATTTTTACAGCATTTTAATTTGATTCTTCTTACTCAGATTGTAATATAGCTCAGATTCATTTGCTTCTTTTTCTTTAATTTTTGTTTGATCCTTCTCTCGATCTCCTCCTATTATCCAGAATTTTTTTAAATTAGGCTTGCTATATGTTATCAATGTGAGATTAAAATTTAAGATATTATCTGAGAGAAAGCACTTATAAAAAAATGGCAAGGGGAAAAAAGGACAAATAAAAGACGTAAAAAGCTCCTAAATATTAATTAAAATATAAAATTTGAGTATTTGTACTAACCATGCTATAAATTGTCCATAACCTATCCTGAATTTATTGTGGAGTTTATAGAGGAGTTTCCAATGGAAAATAGTTTTGAGATTGGCAGGATTGTAAGAGCAAAAAATATCTCTGATGCATGGTACCGTGGGCTTAATATAATCTGGAATCATGGGCAGATTATTACGGATGAAAGAGGAAGTAAAATAAGAGAATTTATGGATCTGATGGTGGTAATTGAAGATCCCTATACTGACAGAATCCCACACGATACTGCCTGGAATGAAGAAAGGCTTGAAGAATATGCAAAACAGCTAATCTCGGGAGAAAACATACAGGACTTTGAATATACCTACGGGCAGCGCCTTCGGAACTGGAATGGAAAAGTGGATCAGATGAGTATGTGACCGAAAAATTGCAGGAAAATCCTACATCTAGACGAGCAATAGCGATTACCTGGATTCCGTCGGTGGATACGAAAGTTAATGAAGTTCCCTGCATGATGCTCGACGACTTTAAGCTAAGAGACGGGAAGATACACCTCACCACTCTCTTCAGAAGTCACGATTTTGGGGGAGCCTATCCGGCAAACCTTTACAGGCTCTCGAAACTCCTTGAGTACGTAGCCGACAGAGTGGGCACAGAACCAGGAACGATAACTACTATCAGCATCTCAGCACACATCTATGACCATGATTGGGATATGGTAGAAAATATCGTAAAAGGGATAAACTGAGTTTTCACTCAGATTTAAAATATTAAATCATTGTTGAAAATATATTAATATCCAAAAATGATTATTCAGAAGGCTAGAAGTAAGCACCTGAATCCCATGAAAAATCCAAATAAGAAACCGAAGAGATCTGGTAACATGCGTGTTTCTATCGACAAATCCTCAATAAAAGGGGAAGTCTTTGCCCCACCTTCAAAGAGTTACACCCACAGGGCCATAACCCTGGCAGCTCTTTCAAAAGAATCAGTAGTTAGGCATCCTCTGATTTCAGCCGATACTCTTGCTACGGTTCGGGCTTCCGAGATGTTTGGGGCCTCAGTTGAAAGGGAGGAAGATAAAATTATTATCCACGGAGTTAATGGAAAACCCAATGTGCCAGAAGATGTAATTGATGCTGCAAATTCAGGGACAACACTTCGCTTCATGACCGCAGTAGCAGCTCTTACAGACGGAATTACGGTGCTCACCGGAGATGCCTCTCTTCGTACCCGGCCAAACGGGCCTCTTCTTGAAGTTCTTAATAAATTAGGAGTAAAGGCCTGTTCTACTCGAGGAAACGAGAGAGCCCCGCTTGTCGTTAAAGGTGGACTCAAGGGACAAAGTGTGAGTATTGATGGCTCTATTAGCTCTCAGTTCATCTCAGCACTTTTAATAACCTGCCCGCTTGCCGAAAACAGTACCACTCTTTCCATTACAGGAAAACTTAAGTCAAGACCTTACGTGGATGTAACCCTTGAAATGCTTGAACTAGCTGGTGTAAAAATCCATATCGACGATAGTAATGGTATCAGATTCATAATCCCGGGAAAACAGAAATATAATTTCAAAGACTATACTGTTCCCGGTGACTTTTCCTCTGCATCCTACCTGCTTGCAGCAGCTGCCATGACAAGTGGATCTGAAGTTACAGTCAAAAACCTTTTTCCCTCACAACAGGGTGATAAAGTAATTATTGAAACCTTGAGACAAATGGGAGCAGACATTGCATGGGATAAAAAAGCAGGTAGTGTGACCGTCAAAGGAGGAAGACAATTAAAAGCCATAACCTTTGATGCTGGGGCAACTCCTGATCTTGTCCCTACAGTCGCTGTTCTGTCTACAGTTGCTGAAGGAACTAGTAGAATTGAAAATGCCGAACATGTCCGATATAAAGAAACAGACCGCCTGCGAGCCCTCGCAACCGAACTTCCAAAGCTTGGAGTAAAACTAGAAGAGGAAAGGGACAGTCTGACCATTACCGGGGGAAAACTGCATGGAGCATCAGTGCATGGCTGGGATGACCACAGGATTGTTATGTCCCTTGCACTGGCAGGAATGGTGGCAGGAAATACAACAATTGACACAGTTGAATCTGTATCGATATCTTATCCTGATTTTATTAAAGACATGCGCAACCTTGGAGCAAAAATTGAAAAAATCTCCGAAGAGTAAGTTGAAAACACAATTTAGATTTCTAAGTGCAGACTAAATGCCAGACTAAATGCAAATTGAATGCAGAGTAGATGCAGATTTCATTTAACTTTAATACTGATCTGAAAGTAATCCTCAGACCTTCAGTATTTTCTTTTTTGAATTAACCTCTAATAGGCCAGAGGAATCATTTACCTTATAAATTAAATAAATAAAAATTCAAGAATAATAAGAAATCGCATAGTACTTTTAGATAAAATTCCATATTTAAGTATATGGAAATAAAATGTAGATGTGGGAATACATGCATAAGACCTATTTCAGAAGCGCTAAAAGACATTGAATTGTTCTACAAGCCGTGCAACGATTGCAAAACAGAAAAAATAAAGAAGTTTTATCCTTTAGTAGAACAAATTAACTTAGATGAAATAAATAACCATTTTGGAAGTTGTAAATGCGGTAAGAGGCATCTTGATACTGTAATATCTCACGTGTTAAAAATAATGATGGATGAAGGAATAAAAGGTAAAAAATCTAATTTAAGGAATGCATGTGTTCCTCTTGTAACTCCTGGTTATCCAGCTAATTCTGTTCCCTATTTGCCTAAGGATTCTTTAGTAATATTATCCAACGAAATGAATAAAAGATGTGCTGAGATAATTATAAAGGAAGTTGGAGAAGTTAAAGGAGTTTTAAAAGGAGATATAAGAAAAACGGTGGGCATAAGAGATTCTGATTCTAATCCTCATATATATGAACTTCTTGCCGGATGCGATTTGAGATGTGATGTGATCCAGACTCCTTATGGTTCTTTAGGAATATACAAGTATCAGCATGAAATTCACATAGAGTTTCCAAAGGTGGAATTACCCAAAATAGAGATACTTAAAAAAGCTTTGACAGAGTATGATAGGCCTACTGTCCTTGATTGTACATGTGGTCCTGGGACTTTGGGACTCGCATGCCTTAAAGCCAGCGCGCAAAAAGTTGTTTTCAATGATATATGGAATCCTGCAATAGAAACCACTTTGATTAATTTGGAAGTTAATGGATTTCCAGTCAAACTTTCAGACAGTGAAGAGGAAATAATAGCATTTGGAGACAAATTTGAAGTTTATAATATGGATATAAGAGAATTAGTGAATTGTTTAGATGAAAAGTTTGACATTTGTATTATAGATACATTTCCTGGTGTTGATACAACAGAATTTGTGGAAGCTGCAGGCAAATTAAGCAAAAAAGTTGTCGTTATTTGAGGAAGATTACGTGAGATAAGAATGGAGAAACATGTTGAAGGTCCTTACAAACCTGATCTTATTTGCACATATCAAGAGTTTCAGAACTATAGCATAAATGTCAACTAGATATCAATTGAGCACTGATGCTTTTATGCACTGGTATCTTTTATACTAAAAATATATGCCTATACCTTCAGAAAAAACACTTTCAATCGTCATGAAAGGGCCTCAAGTTATAGATGAGAATAAGTTCAGATTTGAGCTATTTCTACTCCTCATTCAGGAATGAATCAGACGAAAATTAAGAGTAAGAACAGCAGTGTAGCGTATGAGTAGGTAAATAGAGGTAGAGTAAAGGTTGAGGACATATTTTAGCGAACTAGTGTATTATTAATTTACTCCTTGATATACTGTATAATATAGCCTTTTTGGGTAAAGGATATTAGTTTCATAGGTTTTCGATAGAGCCGAGCTTTGCTAGATTCTAAAGGTCATTATTTTATACTGCAAAAGTACCGTGTATATTTTTCCAACCTCTAAATATATATTATAGTACCACTGTCCTTCAAGTAGGTAAAAAAATGACTGTTTTGAGTATAGTGGGTTGTAAAATATTTCAGGATAAAATGGTTTGGTTTATTACAAATAATTCCCAAATAAAGAAAGTTCTAATCTTAGAAAATAAGAATATCCTTGAACTTACAGAAAAATTAGATGAACAGCGCATATGTTATAATATCGCTCCTTTTAAAAAACTATTACAGATCCTTCAAAATTCAGGTATGTCCGTCAAAACAGGAAAAATAATTAATTCTCTTTTCACATGTTTTTGCCCTTTTAAGTTCAATAAGTCATCGGGGGAAAAAACGTGATCCAGATTGCCCTCTACGGGAAGGGAGGCATTGGCAAGTCCACAGTTTCTGCAAACCTTTCGGCTGCCCTCGCTGACTTGAAAAAGCGAGTCCTGCAGGTCGGCTGCGACCCGAAACACGATTCCACTCGCCTGCTACTTGGCGGGGCTGTTATCCCAACAGTGCTTGATTATATGCGCGAAACTCCCCAGGAAGCTCAGCAACTTGAAGCCCTGATATTTGAAGGCTACGGAAGTACTGCCTGCGTGGAAGCAGGAGGTCCAAAACCCGGGATCGGCTGTGCGGGCCGCGGGATCCTAAGCAGTTTTGAGGTCTTAAAACGTCTGGGGCTCAGGGCTTCTTCTTTTGACGTCGTTCTCTATGACGTGCTTGGGGACGTGGTCTGCGGCGGGTTTGCAGTTCCCCTGAGGAAAGAATATGCAGATGCGGTTTTTCTGGTGACTTCCGGGGAATATATGGCCCTGTACGCAGCAAACAACATCCTCCGGGGAATCATGAATTTTGAGGATGCAGTCCCTAGGGTTGCAGGTATCATCTTCAATAGACGAGGACTTTTTGCTGAGGAGGAAAGAGTCTTTGCCTTTGCCCGGGCGGTAGGGCTGCCAGTACTTGCCACCCTCCCAAGGGACGAAGTCTTTTCCCAGGCTGAAAAAGCCGGAAAACCCCTGGCAGAAGCTTTTCCTTCCTCTACTCCTGCAAGTATATTCAGAGAGCTGGCAAAGTATGTTGAAACCCTGGAAAAAGACAGGAGTCTGCTCCACCCTGCCAACCCACTTGGTGACCTTGAGCTTGAAACTCTGGTGCTGGGAAGACGAAAAAAGCCCTGCATAAAGCCATTAGGTACAGATCCTGCCCCCGGTAAAAAAACCGGTAATGAGCTTTATTCCTCCAGAAAGGAAAACAGTTATTCCACAGAAATCTCCTCCAGAATTCATGAAACAAAGCCCGCAGAAACTCCCGAAGAAGTGTCCACACCATCCCCAACAGCATATCCTTCCAGGCCGCCTCTCTACGGATGCGCATTTTCAGGAGCTGCGACTGCGACTTTTCAGGTTAGAGATGCTGCTACAGTCCTTCATGGGCCGAGGAGCTGTACTCATATCACGGCCGATGCCCTTGCCTGCTCGTTTTTAAGGGGAGGTGGAATAAATACAGGCGAGGTTGAGCAGGTTCCAGGTCTCCTGCCTACAGATATGAAGGAAGAGGAAGTCATCTTCGGAGGGCTCGAAAAGCTTGAGAGTAAAATCGAAGAAGCCCTATTAGCCGGCTGGCAAACAGTCTTCGTGGTGAACACCTGTCCCGGAGGGATCATAGGCGACGATATAAGAGAGGCAGCTTCAAGAGCTGAAGCCCATTTTCCCGGAGCAAGGGTCATCCCCCTCCCTGTTGAAGGAATCCTTACAGGAGACTTCTCTACCGGGCTGCTTGAGGGATACAAACGGGTTGCTGACCTGATTGATCCTTCCGTAAAGCCCGAAAAAGGCTTGATCAATATTATAGGGGAAAGGAGTTTTTCCCTGCGGGAAGAGGAACACTTCCGTACTATCGAAGGACTACTCAAAAAACTGGGGTACAGGGTTAACTGCAGATTTTTAAAGGGGACAGACACCTTTTCCCTTCGCTCTTTTAAAAAAGCGGAAATCAACCTGCTGGCCTGCAACGACCCAGAAACACGAACTCTGCGAGCATATCTTTCTGGGCGTTTCGAGCTTGAGTTTTTTGAGCTTCCCTTTCCTGTGGGTTTCCGGGAAAGTTCAATCTGGGTAAAAGCACTTGCAGAACGCCTACTTCCCGGAAAGGATTTCTCCTCCCTGCTGCAGGAACAGGAAGAGCTTTACAGGGCAGAGATTGCAAAATATACCCCCCATCTATTGGGAAAGCGTGTACTCGTGGTGAGTTACACCGAGGAGATCGACTGGATTCTGGACACGATCCGCGATCTGGGAATGGAAATTATCAAAGTTGGGATCTCAGTCTCATTTTTCGGAAGGGGAAGCCCTGAGCTCCTGTCTCACGAAGACTTTCTGGTGGAGAGAGACTATACGGATGAAAAAAGGGCAAAGGATGTCAGGACCCTGATGCCAGACCTGGTCCTTTCGAATTATGTCCCTTCGGTCCATGAAGACGGAGTGCATTACGATACCATTCCTTCCTCCCCTCATGTAGGGTTCCTGAGCGGGCTTGAACTTGCAAAACGCTGGAGTACGCTTTTAAGGCTACCGGTTGTGGAAGGGTGGAAATACGACGGAGGTGAATAATGTTGATTTTTTCCCCTGATGCTTTTACGGGTTCTATCCTAGCGGTAGAAGGAATCAAGGACGCGGCTGTTATTCTTAATGGTCCTACAGGATGTAAGTTATACCACAGTTTTCTCTCGGACAGGCAGTTTCCCAGGGAAAGTTCCCATGACCCCCTGGCGTTTCAGGACGAGTTTTATTTCGGTCAGCCTAGAGTCCCCTGCACTGGCCTGGACGGGGAAGACTACATCCGGGGTTCCCTTGAAAAATTTGAAAGGGCACTTATGGCAATAGCATCAAAAGAAAAAGGCTTGCTTATGGTGATTAATTCCCCTGGAGCAAGCCTTGTGGGAGACAACTTGGAGAGTGTAATCAAAAAAGTAGAGATGCAAGACCGCTGCTTTGTGGTGGAAAACCCGGGTTTTTCCCTTCCAGCAGCCAGGGGATTTGAAAATGTCGCTCTTGCTCTCCTCGAGCACATGAAACTCCAGTCCCTCCATCGCTCAGGAAACCCGAAAAAAGTGAACCTGATAGGGCTTTCCCTGCTTCACAAGCATTGGGAAGGGTCGGTTGCAGAAATGAAGCGGCTCCTTGCTTTCCTAGACCTGGAAATGGGGGCAGTTTTCCTTGCCGGAACTTCCCTTGAAGAAATTTGGGAGTCAGGCGATGCAGCCTGTAATATCGTCCTTTTCCCCGAATACGGCAGAAAGATTGCAGAATGGTACAGAGAGAGCTTTGGGACCCCTGCCGTTTTTTCCCCTCTTGGAGCTCCCATAGGGTTTGATGCGAGTGAAAGCCTGCTGAGGGAAGTTGCAGCTGTCCTGAATATCGACCCTGCGCCTGCCCTTGCAGAAATCCGGAAAGCCAGGAAAGCCAGTTACCGGCAGATTTCACGTTTCTACTCTTACTCGGGTCTCCCCAAAGGAGCCAGCTTTTCAATCCGGGCCGAAAGCTCCCTTGCCTACCCTCTTACACACTGGCTTTATTCCTACCTGGGCATGGCTCCCCTTGCAGTAAAACTGCTTCCCGGAAGCGACTCTGATGCAGCAGAATCTCTCAGGGTGTTTCTTGAGGAAAAAGGCTTTTGCGAAGCCTGGGACAGGGATCCTTCCCTTGAACCGGTTGATATCGCCTTTGCTGACGGACCCACCCTTCAGCTTTTAAAAACAAAGGGATGCTGCAAAGCCGGTATCGAAATCGCCCTCCCGGAAGAAGGGTACATCCACATAATCCCGAAAACATATCTGGGAGTTTCTGGTGCACTTCTCCTTTTAGAAGAAATCATTAATGGATTGCGCTCCAAATGAAAATTTCATGTTAAAGGGAAGGAAAGAGAAGAAAACTATTGAATTGCTGAGAAAATAACAGAGAAATAGCATTTAGAGCAACAGGACTTTTTGGATAGGCTCTAAGGGTTTCTGAAAAATCATACGAAAAAACAGATAGAAAAAGAGATAAAAAGTAGGCCTTCTGGCCTACCCTGTTTTAAAATATTTTAGTTATTGAGTTTACTTTGCTGGAATGACGAGAGATCTCTCACCAGCAGGCACGAACTCTCTCATGGCACCGCGGCCGAACTCTCTCCTGGGCTCAGCGAAGTTGAAGGGCAGGAGATCATCTGCGAAGCAGACCTTGATGAGTGGGTTGACGGTGAATGCGTCTCCACGGCCTGAGTGGGCTGCCTGAGCGATACCTGCGTATCCACCCTGGTGACCGACGTTCATTGCGTAGTTGGGGTAGTTTGGACCACGGAGTTCGTCTGGGAGACCTTCGTCGCCCTGGTAGGACAGAACGTTTGTGGCACCGCACTGGTCCTGCAGGTCGTATCCGAAGAAGCCGAGACGGCCCCATGCTTCCTTGTGCAGGTACATGGAGAGGTACCAGCCAGAAAGACCAGCATTTGCGTTTGCGGTTGCGAGTGCGGTTGCGACACCGGCTGCGGCTGCGAGCACGGTTGCTCTCTGGGAACCACCGAAGTGATCTTCAAGGGCAGTTGGGAACTTCTCGTAGGTCTCGATACCGTAGAGTGTAGACTCGGTTGCGATGTCCTTTACGACGTCAAGGGTTGCCTTTATCTTGTTGTCCTTGCCGACATTTGCAGCACCGTTGTACTTGTCGTTGATGTAGTCAACGTCATAGTATACGTTGTTGTCAAGGATATCATCGGTGTATGCAGCTGTTGCATACTGTGTGAATCCGACACCACCAGACATGTAGGATCCGAGCCAGATCTGGTCGTAGAGCATACAGCCTGCACCGACGACTTCAAGAGCGATCTTTGCTGGATCTTCGGATGTGCGGCTTGTCTGGACAATGTCTGAGAGGTGACCGAAGGAAAGTCCACCGGGCTCGTTAGGTCCACGTGCACGCCTTGCTGGGAGCATTTCACCCATTGAAACAAGGGCTGCGTGCTTTGCAGCGAAAGACAGGTCAGCGACTGCTGCTTCACCGGCGCACATTGCATATGCGGAGATGAAAGACATACCGATCTGCATAGCTGCCCACCTAGAGGTCTGAGCACCGTCTGTTGTTCTGGAGACAATTGTTGGGATGTGGATTGCCTGCCAGGAAGTCTTGCCGATGGAGGCCTTAATCTGGGCTGCCTGTTCTTCTGGGAATTCCTTGTTGATGTCAATAAGGAACTGCTTGTCGATTTCGTCTGCGAGGGCGTCGTCGCCTGTGAAGACTTTCACGTAACAGTCGTCAACAAGGGCAGGGTGGGTTTCGACCATCATTTCCTGAACCACTGCTGCACCTGGCATGGCATGGTTAAGGACTTCAAGGTAGTGGTTGATGGTTTCAGGGGTAACTTCCTTACCCAACCTCTTCTCGAGAGTCTCGTGAGCCATGTCGAGACCGACAATACAGGTTCTCCTGATATCATCCCACATCTGCTGCATTGCAGCGTTGTTTACGTAGTGGAGGTCATCAGGTTCTGCGACAATGTCAGTGCCGGAAATGACGTAAGGAGTAATTGCACGCTGACCAAGGGGAGCACCTGAGTGCATCATTGGGTTGTAGAATGCAATACCTCTCTTCTCAGCAATTTCCTTACCGGCTTTAATCATTTCGACCTTTCGGGGGTCCTGCTCAGGGCCTAACCTCAGGAACTTTTCAGTCTTGCCGGTAATGTCGACACCAGTCTGCTTGTTTGAACCAAATTCCTGTGCGAACTTGACTTCCATTGAGTTTTTGAATTTTGAGAAAATGTCTGCTGCCATTGTGATCACCTCATTTTGGCTGGAAACCGAATTTTGTCCTCTGATCGAATATCCTGTGTACCCATTCAACGACTTCTGCATCGTCCCTGAAGGCTACATTGTCCACACGGTAGATGGTGGTTCTCTTTGCGGCTTCCTCACTGGACATTGGCTTGCCGAGGTTTACTTTCCTGTCGAGTGGGATTGCAACCTGGTCCTTGTCCATTATGATGGTGCCGTTTTCAAGTCTTCTCCTGTCGAGCATGTCGAACATTACACCGTCTTCCTGGAGACGGACAGAGTGACCGTGCACAGTTGCACCACGCACACCTGCGAGTGCATGGTCAGTGATTTCGGTTTCCATCTGAACCTTTGCGCACTTTTCCATATCTCTTTCACGGGCTTCAACGATCTGACGACCGGAAAGGGTACCTGGGTCTACACCTCTGAAGTTGATTGCTGCAAAGTAGGATCTGAAATATGGGGTTGCAGGCGCGTTGTACATTGAGTCAGCAAACTGGACGTACCTTACTCTGTCTCCTGCTGCTGCACCGGGGGTAGCTGCAACGTTTTCACGGGTCGAGCATGCAGGCTCTCCCATCTCTGCAAGTGGTGGGTGGGTGCTTGGATAGTCACTTCCTGGTGCGCGGTGCCCGAGAACTGCGGTTAAGTCTTCGTCTGAAATTTCCCTGAGTTTCTCAAGTTTTCCAGACATGTGTTTTCTTCTGTTAGCGGCAACTGATGTTGCGCCTGGATAAAATTGTCTTGTGTAAGCCATCTCATGCAACTCCTTTGTGATGTTCTAAGTGGTCTAATGTAGTCTTGACATTTTTAACGATTAAGTTTAGTTTGTCTCTGGGACAGGAATCACCACGTGTAACTCCACTTACCATATCCATAACGATTCCTTTTGTACGAATATTTTCGTCCCTTGGCATTACTAATCTCGTTTTTATCCCTGCCTCTGCAAAATCCTCAAAATCTACCGGGATCTGGCTGACAACAATCGCCGGGATATTAGCCTGGCTCAGGATTTCCCTGGCCTTTCTAACCACATGGTCCTTGATATTTCCGAGATGAATAACGGCCAGCTTGTGCATTTCAATCTGTGAGACTTCTACCGGGCTTAATACAAAAGATCCAGTCCTCATACCTGATTCAGGAATCCCGGAGCCTGAGTAGAGTACAAGCACACTGACCTGAATATTTTCTTTCCTCATGCCGTATGTGATCTCGCATACTGGTTTTGTTATATGCCTCTGGCCGGGACTCATGGCAATAGCTACAACCTCAGCACGGCCAGCTTCTGAGAGAGTGCCACGCTGGGCAAGCCCTCCTCCTCTGCCAAGTCCCGCACCGCATCGGCAGTCAACTACCTGGGTTTCCCGATCGATCATCATACTTTTTCACTCATCTTTATCCTTTTTCTCTTCTTGCTCTTGCTGTTTCTCGATAAAGACGAGCTGATCGGTCTTGGCTTTAGGATCTACCATGCCAAGCAACCGAGTATCTGCTTCAGGACCAAGTTTAGCATAGTCAGTTACAGTAGGCTTCTTTCTGAGGAAATGTCCTTCCCTGAATTCAAAGGGGAACGGGAGCAATTTTTCGCATACTTCCCTGAGCTTTTCTTTAGCTTCGGCGTTTGAAAGTTCAACCCTGATCCTACCCACACAGATTTTCAATTCAATAACCTGATCTCCAATCTGAATAGGCTTTCTCAGTGGATGTTCCACTTTTTCTCCGGTACCAGGGCCGGCAGACACTTTATCAGGTAGCCTATTGCCCTGCACCATGACGCGGATTACCCCATCCACCTTGTAAATTTCAGCCATGAGCTTCTGGGCTGTTTCAGGGGATAGGATTCTACTGGGAAAAATTTCGATTTGAATAGAATCTTCAGTATTTGAAGCAGAGTCTGACATCTTTAGACCTTTTGAGTAATTGTTTAGAGCGCTCCTGCAACTGCCTTAATCGGCTCGCGGAATTCCTTAATTGCACCAAAGACGTCGCCAATCAGGCCGGATGTTGATTCGATTGTGAACATCTGGGTACCTGCGTCAAGAGCTACTGCTGCACATACGCAGGGGATTGCGAATCCTCTGGAGTGTCTGGTAACGACGTGGTTACCATTGAAGACACCAGGCCCACCGCCACCATAGATGGAGTGGCTGAAGAATGAGAAACCTACTGCGGTACCTTCTACTTTACCGTAGTCGCATCCTGGAAGACCAGTTTCCTTCTCAAGGATATCATTGAAGTAGAGAAGTGTTGAAGAAACGTTCTGAGCTGCACGGCCTGCACCACAGTTCACGAGGGTGGCTGCAAGGGTACCGACTGCTGCACAGGCATTCCACTTTGGAACGTCATTTGCTTTATAGAACTTGTATCCAGAGGGAGCGGTCTTGTCAACGGAGATAATACCTGCTTCAATTGCCCTGCGAACAACGGACTCGATAACGGTTCCAATGGTACCGTTCTTACCGTTTTCTTTTACGATGTCATATAAGAGGTTGTTGGCGTTGAGACCCTGGTATGCAAGACCGAGGAGCTGATGTCTCTCGAACATACCGACTGCTCCGCCCATCTCGAAAATGCCAGCCTGTTCGTAAATAGAAGAGAGAGCTGATGCATTCATTGCATTCCGGTTGGAAATTGCTGCAACGTGGTTGGCCATAATGTTTCTGAGAGAGAAGCCAAGACCTTCATTGTTCTGAGGGATGCTGAGAATGCCCTGAACCTGGCCTCCCATGAGATCCATTGTCTGTGGGTAGCTTCCCCAGACAGCGGCTTTTACGATGGGGGCATCATATGGGTCGGTTCCGAACATGTCCATGATAGTCTGGGTGACTGCTGCTGCACCAACCGTGGTTGCGGACATGAAATCGGCACCTGCAATCATCCTGGAATGTGGGGACTGAACCAACAGGCTCTTTCCACCTTTGACTTTGATGACATTGGTATCGTCATCTTTATCGACCTGGACAAGTTTCTTAACGTTTTCTGCAATTGCATCAGCGTTGCCTACAATGTCATAGTTAAGTCCACGGCCTAAGATCTGACGGCCCTTTCCGCCCATCTTGCCACTGGCAAGTGCACCCTGGATACCTGCGAGGTTGACTGCAACTGACCTCTTGGTGTCCATGATAATCTTTTTAATTGCTGCGTTTCTTGTTGGAGCAAGGGTCATAATGTCGACATTGCTCTCGAGCAGTTTTCCTCTGTCGTCGTAGATGTCTACTGTGTCAGACACTTTAATTTCCTCCTTAATTTATTAACATCATTTTGGGATTGGTCACCTACTCAAGTGCTTTTGCACTCAATAATCAAGTACCGCGTCGTTTTTAAGTGTCCACTTTCCCAATGAAATCTCATTCGTTTGGAAGGTACTTAAATCTTTTGTGTTCTCCGCTAAAGGAATTCATGTATTTTTTTAAAATGGATTTTATTAATGTAAAATCTATTTTTGTGAAATTATATAAAAAAACGATATCGACAGAAAAATAGAGCTTTAACATTACTTAAAGCAGTTAGAAATAGGCGAGATAACATAGAAAAATTTTTTATAATTATAAGAATAAAATCATGTTAATAATTTGAATAAGATATATATTTATTTTATAGTCATACCAAAAAGATTTAGTAATATCTTAATAATACGAAAGTTTAATATGGAAGTAACTGTCGATGTAGGTGGAAATCCAGGGGTAGATTGCAGAGGCTTTTGCAAGTATTGTTATTTTAAAAAAGTCAGAGATATTCAGCCCTTCGGCTGCAAGTATTGTCTTCCTTTCAAAAAAGGATGTGACTACTGCACTCGTGGTGTAAAAGAATCATACTCAGGTTTCAAACCGCTCCAAATAGTATTGGAGGAAACTGCTGGAAAACTCTATTTTGCAAGTGGGGAGATAAAAAAATTCACAGTTAGCGGAGGAGGCGATTTAAGCTGTTATCCAGAGCTTAAAATGCTTGTCGAATTCTTGTCTCAATTCGAAACTCCTATTCATCTGGGGTATACAAGCGGAAAAGGCTTCAGCAAGCCTGATGATGCTTCTTTCTATATAGATCATGGAGTGACAGAGGTAAGTTTTACAGTTTTTGCAACTGATCCGGCTCTAAGAGCTGAGTTCATGAAAGATCCTGAACCTGAAGCTTCTTTACAGGTTCTTCGAGATTTTTGCGCTCATTGTGACGTATATGGAGCAATTGTGCTCATTCCAGGAGTGAACGATGGAGAAATTCTTGATAGAACCCTCAGCGACCTGGAAACTATGGGTGCAAAAGGAGCTATCCTGATGCGATTTGCAAACTTTCAGGAAAACGGTCTTATCCTGAACAATGCCCCTATTATTCCGGGCATAATCCCACATACTGTTGAAGAATTCACAGAATTAGTGCGCAGATCTGCAGCAAACTATCCTTCTATGAGGATAACAGGAACCCCACTTGAAGATCCCTTAATTGGTTCTCCTTTTGCTATCCGCAATGTTCCCGAAGCACTTGAAAAACTCCCGAAAATCACAAAAAGAGCCACCATCATTACAGGCCAGATAGCAGCCCCAAGGCTAAGAGAAATCTTTGAAACTCTTGGGGGTTCTGTAAATGTTGTTTCTCTGAAAAAAGATATTGGATGCCTTGTTACTATAGAAGATTTCAAAAAGCTGGATCTCTCAGAAGTAAGCGAGACTGTTTTTATTCCCGGAAGGGCTTTTGTACATGATATGGAAGTTAAAGAAGCACTTGAAAAAGACGGCGTCGATAGGCTTGTTCGTAGAGGTCCGGAGAGTCTTTCTGTAGACGGTGAAATGTCAATAGGCATGGAAAGAAAAGAGGTTTTGGAACTGGAAATTGAAAACTTTACTGAACTTATAGGACAGATTAATTCCCTTGGATTACCTATGGAATAAACCAGATTGTAATCAAAACCCCAATTCAGATTTGAGAAGAAAAACAGTCCACAATGTAAAAAAATCAATTGAATAGAGGATACAGATAATCAAACAGACAGTATATAAATAGACATATAAGTATATAATTACATAAAAATAGATAAAAAATATATGAATGATTGTTAGATCTGTAGGGGGATTTTTCCCTATAAGAACAATCAAGACAAAAGAGTCTCTATTGGACAGGCTAATAAGAAGTGGATAATGAAGATAAAGAACTAATTAATAAATGTTTCTATATTTTGGGGGTTCTTAAACTGCCCTGTCTCTTTCTAATTCATCTGATTAACTTCTCTAAGTTTAAACTCCTTTTACTTCATTATCAGCGCGCAGATCCAGACATGAAATCCGAAAGTCCCAGTTGCTTAACTCTGTGATTCTCGAACAGAGAACATATGTCTTTATCCGCAAGTTCAATTCTTTGCCGAGTGTAACTCGAAACCCCGTACCTTTCCCCAATTTCTTTTGAAATTTCAAGATATTTACGGACAGCTCCTTCGTGTACGGTCAGCACTACATTACCTCCACATTTAGGACAGGCCCCAGTTAATGGAGGGCGCCTGAATTTCTCTCCACACTTTATACAGCGCATCCGCTGCCTGGAGAAGGAGCGAAGGTTTCCGAGAAGATCAGGAAGGAAATGAGACTTGAGAACTCTTTCCGCTACATCCGGAGCATCTACTGCCCTTATTTTGTTAGCAAGGGAAAGTTGAGCTTCCATTTTTTCAATCATGCTTCCGAGAGTTTTATATGAAGAATTGAGGGGGCCTGCAGCAATATCCGTAGTGTCATGTGTAAACATAAAATGTTCGTACTGCTCCGGCGTTCCAAGTCGGCTACTCACCAAATCCATAATATCTTCAAGCTCTGTCGGATTTTTGATTTCCTGAGTAGCCTTGTAAAACGCCAGAGGATATCTTGCAGGTACGTCTATATTATGCGCCTCCTTATCTACTTCTTTGGGATCGATCCTGGTAGTAAGCACAAGAGGAGCGTCCATTTTTCCTCCCCTTTTATCTGGTAGATAAGATCTAGAGAAATTAAGGATTCCATCCATGAGAAGCATTATGCAGTCCTCATCCCCATCACAATTCCTACGTTTTGACGCATGAAAGAAAGGATGAGCATAGCCAACTGAAGCTCTCGTAAACCCTATTAAACGCCCTAACACACCTGCAGAGGTATGTGGAGCAAGCCCGATAAGCAGTACGCCTACCAAATCCTGGATTGTTTTGGCATTGTAGTAGGGCTCAACACCGTAATATTTCACAAGCAAGTCATCTACGTATTGTGCGGTACGCAGCATATACCCGCCACCATCATAAGAAATCACAAGATCCTGGACCTTTAGGCAGACAACTTGATCATCTCTCTCAAGAGGATTTCCGTAAATATCTTCCACATAACCTAGTTCTCGGAGTTTAGCTGCTGTTATTCCGATTTCATCAGCCCTGATATGTGTAAGAGGAATATCTGACATATCATAGCGGACAGTCCCATCCTTAAAAATATAGATATCATGTTTTGCCCTCAAAATTCCCTTTTCCAGAGGTTCGGGAGTCATCTGCCCGTTCATAAGCCGTTTTACGCCTTTGATAAGGGCCATTTTTTCTCTTTCCCCTACGTTTTCAAAGGCCTGCTTGTAGATAGAACGAAAATCAAGTTTTACATTTGCAACGGAAGTTAGCTTTTTACCGCATTTGGGACAGGTTTCAGCGCCTTGAACCTCAATCTTGCAACGAGGGCAGGAAAGTTTGGGATAAGTATATCCTCCACAGTCACAACGCCAAAAATAAGTTTCTTTCCCGCAGTCAGGACATTTCCTAATTCCCAGCTCCACTTCAATTTCGCCTATTTTCCCATTCATGGAAGCCGAGTAATCTGAAGCAGATACAAGATTTCTCGTAATTCCTCCAGCATTACTTATAGGAAAAAGAACCTGAGCTGCAGGAGACATCTTTCGCATGTTGGCTTTTTCCGGTCTTCCCATCCTTGCCCCTATCCTCGAAGGAGCTCTTGGGAGAACTTTAAATCCACTTAAAAGAGCTGCAGCATCTACCATATTGTCGGTATCAGGCATTTTCACCCTTTCTTTCAAGTGGCAGTCAAGTCCGAGACAAGAAATAAAAGGAAGAGCTTCTTCAATCAGGATTGTCTCAGCCTTTACTCTGTGAAGTACAAGAAGTTTTTCAAGTATAAGTTTGACACTACTTTCCAGGCAGACTTTTAGAGGTAACCTGAGAATTCCGTCTTCAACCGAGAAATTTCCTTCTTCAATCACCAATTTCCTTAAAGCCTCAAACTCGGTTCGATTTATGTCGTGCCATAAATACGTAAACTTTGGATGTAGAGGTACATCGTATTCTTCCGCAAGCCTTAGAGCCAGAGTTGCCGATGGCTTTTTTAATTCCTCTTTAGGTATTTTCTCAGAGCAAGCTGCTTCATAGTCATAAAACCACCATTCGAAAACATAAGGTGAAGGCATGAGGGGATGATTGTTTTCCAGAAAATCCCCATAATTAATCAGGATCTCGCCGATATCTACTATTACCTCGACCTGCGAGCGAAGCTCATAAGCTTCTTTTATATCGTCTATACGAACAAGGTCTCCTGAATAAAGACGCACAGTTGACCCTTCTATTGAATCGACAGCAGACATAGCTGCAGCCTTTCCAGGCCTTTCAACTTTGAGCTGGGTCCCATTAGTAACAAAATCATCAAGCAGAACCATAGTAGATGGATTGATCCCAGCAGCCGCAAAAGAGGTATTTCTGGAACGTCCATAACGAAGTCTGAATCCTCCTGGCCTTGAAGGATGGGAGAAAACCGGCCTGCCTGCAATCAGATCTCTTATGTACTTATCCTTCGGTTTGATTTTGTTTTTCTGATCATCTTCTTCATCACCTCCGGTTTTTGCACCTCCTATAAGGATATCCAACCAGTCCCAGCCGTCCATATTCAACTTGTTAACGTGTTTCTTGACTTTGGGAGCTTTAAGGGCAAGCCCTTCGGCAAGCACAAGGCACATTCCCCCTCTGATGCGATTTGTCCCTATTCTTTCGAGATCTCTGTGCCCTTCAACCTCTGCTTCTTCGGTTGGATCTCCATCAATACAGACAGGGCAATTCTTGACTATCAAACGGATCTCATCTTCCGAAGGCATATACTGCAAGCTCGCAACTCTCTTATAAAGAACAATCTCTTCTACATAACGCTCTATTTCTTCAGGTCTCGGCTTATAACGGTCAATCCCTATCCCACGCCGTACATAATCGCCAACAAGCACGGAAAGAGCCTGGGCTGTTCCACCTGCACTCCGGATGGGCCCGGAATAAAAAATCCGGATATACTCAGAACCATCGTCGTTCTTTCCCAGTTCGACCTTATTAATCCCTTCAATCGGGGCTGCAACCACTCCTTCTGTAATGACGGCCATGGAAACTCGGATCGCAGCTTCAACTGCATCCTTTTTTGTTGAGAAGTTCCCTACTTCTCCTTCTGCAACCTGACGCCCGATTTCAAGAGCACATTCTTCTCTTGACATTTTTTCTTCGAGTTCCCTGATCTTTGCAGCTACACCTTCTACTCCTATAATATTCTCAACTCTATCCGCAAGATCTTTGGCAAGGGGAATCTCTACAACGGGCTTTGGGTCGCCTCCACGAGCCCGAGCTTTATTTGCGATCTTGATAGCCTCTTTGAGCCTTGTTTCAAGTCTATCAAAATATTCGTGCATTTCCTTACTTGCAATTGTTTCTCCCATTTGAAAGCCCCTTTAAAAAAGAAAAAAATCAATATTATCTCTGCTTGCGAAGAGAACCTGATGCAAGAATGCTGGAAATCGTGGTTACAAAAAGAACAAAGATACCTATCCAGAGAAGATAGCTTCCTACCTTCTCCATGCCCAAAATTGTTAAAAGCAAGCCTGCAGCCAGCACTACAAGATTAATCTTGTTTATTTTTTTATTCTGGTTTACCATTTTCTTATAAGTCTGCATTTTTGCCAGATTTTCCTTTTTCTCGGCGTTCAAAATTCTTCCCTCTCAAACAATAACTAAATCTTGAATTTGCACTATATTTGAGCTTAAACGACAATCTTTATGGAAGACGCTTCCCTTAATCGGTTAATTAGAGCTTCCCCAAGCCCTGACCGGCTGAAAGATCCATCAGCCACGACTACATCCAGCCCCTTCCTATCAAGCTTTCTGAGCCCTTCAAAAAGTTTCTTAGCAGCTACTTCAGGTTCTTCCCTGGATCCCAGCAAAAAGCACTCATCTGGTTCTAAGTTTTTCAAAGCCAAGGAAAATGCAGTCTCCTTACTGGTTTCCTCACTGAGAAGAAGACCTACTTTCTGCCCTTCGTTTCTGTAACTCCCAAGTAATTTGATTAGCTCCTGCAAAACCGGTTTACCTTCTCCTTCAACAAGTACAACCTTTGTATCAGGGGTATAATGATTATATTTCTGGCCTGCCTTTTTTTCCAACAGATCCGACTCGTCCTCTGCTTCGCCGTTTTTGTATCCTAATCTTACCTTTCCTATAACGCTTTCAAGCTCTTCAATACCTACAGCTCCTGGTCTGAGCACAATGGGTGGCTCGACAGTCATATCAACTACAGTTGACTCAAGGCCTATAGCAGCCTCCCCACCGTCAAGAATTGAATCAATTCTGCCTGTAAGATCTGATATAACATGGGCTGCAAGGCTTGGACTGGGCTTTCCTGATAGGTTGGCACTAGGAGCAGCAAGAGGAGTGCCTGCCCTCTTTATGAGTTCCAGAGGAATTCTATGGTCAGGCATGCGCACTCCTATTGATTTCAGTTTTCCAGAGGTTATATCGGGAACAATATCGTTTTTTTCAAGGATAATCGTAAGAGGGCCAGGCCAAAAAGCATCCATTAACCTGAAAGCGCTTTCCGGAATGTTTCTTGCCACTCTCTCAACATCTTCCCTTGAATGAACAAGCAGGCTAAGAGGATTTCCTGGAGGGCGCTTTTTTGCCTCGAAAATCTTCAGAACTGCCTCGGGGTTCAGGCCGTCAGCTCCAAGCCCGTAGACCGTTTCCGTGGGAAAAGCTACAGTCCCTCCACTCTTGATAATTCCTGACGCTTTGTCAAGGACAGAGTCAAAATTTTCGTCGGAAACCCTAAAAACCAGTGTCTTTACTTTATTTTCGTTTTCTGCCTGCACAGGGGATGAACTCCTTTTCGATTATAATTTCCTGTTACTCTTTTTCCAGCTTACTTCTTCAGCCACTTATCAATAGCAACTCCAAGTTCTTTGTGGTTCTTCGCATATTCCAGTAGGCTAATTCCCTTAAGGGTTGCTTCAAGGGCTTGCCTGCAGGCAGTGGCTCCGGCTGTTGTGCCCATAGGATGAGCGTGAATTCCGCCACCGAACTGCATAATAACATCCTTTCCAAATATAGTGTACAGATCAGGAATCATAGTAGGGGCAAGCCCTCCGGATGCAACAGGGAACATTGGTTTCAACCCTTCCCAATTCTGAGCAAGAACGTGCTGGCTTTCATCAGCAGGCACATTGTCGAGCACACACTCATCCCGAAGAGTCAGAACCTCGTGTTTTTCTCCGTGCATCTTCCCTACAACCGTACCTATATGAAGCTGATCGAGCCCAATAAGTCTGCAGAGCTTGGCAACGACAATCATGCTTATTCCGTGACGTGGGTTCCGTGTATAAGCTGAGTGCATACATCGATGGGCATGAAGTACAAGTCCAGCATCTTCAACCTCTTCCCTCAGGGTCTGGAGCGCAGTCCAGCCTGCAGGCACAACATCAATCATAGCATAGCTGGCACCCAGGTCTCCAAGGACGTTCAAGCGGCGAATCATTTCCTTGCAGGTAGGGGCAGTAATGTTGCAGAGATACATTTTACGCTCTCCTGTCTCAGATTCTGCCTTTTCTGCAAGCTTCAGGGTAAGTTCAGCTCTTTTTTCAAAACGGTTGAATTTCTGATCCGTAAGATTCTCATCATCCTTAACAAGATCGCAACCTCCTGCAAAGGAATTGTAAGCAACTTCTGCATGTTTTTCGGAGGTTAACCCAACCTTTGGTTTGACAATAGTTCCTATGAGAGGTCTATCCTGAACACCTGTAAGTTTCCTGATTCCTGACAACCCAAATTTAGGGCCTTTGAACTCATGAAGCATTGATTCCGGGAAAGCAATATCTTGCAGCCTTAAATTGTCAACGATTTTCATGCTAAGAATATTTCCTGCAACAGCACTGAGCACTTGTGGGACCGAATCCAATTCAAAAAGCTCTTCCGAATAGGCAACCCTCACAGTTTTTGCGTCCTCATCTACGTAGAAAACATGAGGCTTCAGCCTGGTTGCAAGTTCGGGACTTAGTGTTGAAATTTCAGTCCAAGAGTCTATAGAGCTTTCCCCTGCCATATGGGTTGCAGCTTCCTCAAAATTCACTCCTGCTGACGGTTCGATATGAAATTCGCAGACAAGATCGGTATCTTTCGGGCTATAGCCCGTGTCTATATAGTCCCTTCGCATTGTTTTCCTCCTGACTGAATAGGTTAATTAAAGAATAGAATCTCGTTAGATAGAATTGATAGTCTTGGTTGAAGGAAGTAACTGAACATAAATAAAAACTTGTTTATTTGGCTGAAGTAAATCTGGGTCGAAAAACAGAAAACTAAAGAAAAAGAGTAAAAAGTAAGGGATTTCCTGAGATCTAAAAGAAAGCCCTATAAGTGCGCTCTTTATCTGGAATTAGCTGAAAAAACCATCGGTATAAATTAAGAAGAGTCTTCTATACCTTCAAAAGCAAAGAAAACTATGTTCTTCAGTTAAAATTATCTGATGTATGTGATGATGTTAGGCTTCCTATCAGGTACATAGACAACTGTATCTTTCTTATACCCAATCACAGCCGAATCGTAAGGCCTGTAGCCCTCAGGTATTTTCAGTTCCTTTCGCAATTCGAGACCTTGTGGTGAATAAAACGCTAACAGAACGAAGAAAATCCAACATGATCCCAGTCCAATTGACTCTGCGGCTAGTAGCAAGTTCTGAGTAGCAACGGCACAATCCGCGTCTAGAGGAATAGGTGCCTGCTCATTGCCAGAGACTATGATCAGTGTCGGTGCACCATACAAACAATTGAACTTCTCATTATTTCCTAGTTCCTTTAAATGTTCAAAATCGTGTTGTTTTGCGGCTTCTTTAGCTGCAATATTCAGTCTATCCAGCAATTCTTTGTTTTGAATTACTGTAAAATGCCACGCCTGATCCCCAGCGTTAGGAGCATATAACCCTGCTTCCAATACCGCCTGTAATTCTTCCTCCTTGATCTGTTCATCTTTGAAGCTTCTAATACTCCTGCGCTGTTTAATGATTTTTAAAATTTCGTTGACAATCATTAAAGCATCCCTTCTTCAATTTTGACTTACAAGAATAGCCAGTTACACGAGTAGCCAGTTTTTGGACGACTATAAATTATTTACTTTTAGCTGTTACTGGTCTTCAGTCAAAAATAGAAAGTATGAAAAATTTATATTTTGTTTGGTGGTTTTTGGAGATTTAAAGTCAACGTTGCTCATTATCCATTTGTTGAAATGTTTGAATTTCAAGGCAGCTTCTAAGATATAATCAGTTTTATACTGTTTTGCAGGGGTTGATTCGGTTCCAAAATCCAGTGATTCAACCTATATTTTCTTCGTTAGATATTGAAACTGAATCTACTGTACTAATAGACAAGTTTTGATCTTAAATTTTCATCACGAAAATAATTACGAAATAGATGGCCATCGAGACAAGTCCCATGGGTATTCCAAGTCTTGCCCATTCTTTGCTGGTTATACCTAGTTTGCCTGCAGAGATGATGTTCGGGATGTTTCCTGGGATCAGCATACCACCTGAAATTAAAAGCCCCATAAGTATACTTTTTATCTGTAATTCACTCATAGCTGGTCCTATCTCAGCGGCTGCCAGAGTGGCGTTATCCAGGATAGCAGAGACCATGTTTACCCAGTAGAGCACCGTGGAAGGTATTTGTGTGAAATACTCGAATATAATAGGCTTGAAACCATCTCCAAGAAATGTGAGAGCCATGATAAACAGATAGACCTTAACAGCTCTCATTACGACATCTTTCAAGGTCTCGTTATAGTCTGCTGCTTCAATTTCATGCTCTTTCATATCAACTTTTCCTAGGAAAAACATTCCAACAATACCGTAAACAAAGATGCCTGGAATTATATATTTGCCCAGCATGTTAATTAAGAACATGAAATCGGCATTGTAAGGCTCACCTGAGAGTTTTGAGACAGCGATTGTCGAAAGAGGTTCGCCAAGAGGGGTAAGCGCAGCGCCAAGTCCAATTGAAAAACATGCAATGACTGTCAGGTCTATCTTGGACTTTCGTGAGATGGGTAGTGCATTAACCATCTCAACGAGAATTATTGCCGCAAGAATGGCGGACATTACGCTGGAAAACAGACCAAGGACAGCAATAAGGATAAAAGCCATTACTTTAAGAGAAAGTGCTGAGGCCATTTTCCGGATTGCTTTATGGATCGGCTCATGCCATTTATAGATAATTAAACCAACAATCAGCACTATCTGGAATATGCCAATTGGAATACCGCCAATATTTAAAGAACTCAGCGGAGAAGTCAATGCTTCTTCAATTATTTCCATTCTCCAACCTGTCTCTGCGCCTGGAAGCTTGACAAAGCCTGAAATGGTCATTGCCGCTATTCCACAAACAAACAGGAATACCTCCAGATTTTCCTCAATAATTCTTACTTTGAAAGGGCCGAGTAATACAGCAAGGAATATTAAAAAAAATCCAGCTAAAATTCCTGGTTCAAGAGCCATTACTTTTTTCCTCTTTTTTATTTAGCGTAATTCTATAATGTTCGCAGTTAAATAAGCCTATAGGCTATACTGATATTCGTTTGAACATTTTAAGCAACATAAGTCTAGGAAGATTTTATCAATTATCTTAGAAATTAATTAAATATTCTATTTATGAGAAGGATTTTCAATTTGCTCTAGATGGAACCCTTAATTAAGATATTGAGAAGCTGAGTTTAGAAACAAGCCAGATGTGTATCAAGTTATTATGGCAAAAGTAAAAATAAGACAAACAAAATAAAACGAACCTGTAATAAAGAAAAATAATGATCTAAGATTAAAAAAGTAGGTTAAAAACATTAAAACTAGTTAAAGAATATGAAAAAACGCAAATAGAATAAAAGAATAGTATGCGTTAAAAAATTTAACTTTGCTTTGCACTAACAGGTAATCTTTTCTCTATAGAAAAGTCTGCATACTATCTGTTTCTTATATCAGCAAGTCCATTGAAATCAGGTAATTTCGATTTCAACTGGTCTTTCTTCAATACAACGCTTGAAAGTAACTTCAAGCACTCCGTTTTTATAGCTGGCTTTTGCACTCTTAGGATCCACACGAGCAGGGAGCTCTATTTCCTGTGAATAGTCAGAAATCCCAAGGACTCTGATTTCCAGATTTTGAGCAGTTGCATGCAGCATAAGATCTTCCTTTTCAATCTCTGGAAGTTCTGCAAGTACATGTACCAATTCTTCGCTTTCAAAGATATCGATTAAAGGGTCTCTTATTTCGGAGGGGGATAGATTTTCTTCATTCTCAGAATTTTCCGGAACGTTCCCAAACTCTCGGAGTTCGGAATCTTCTCCTGGCCGATGAATGATAGAAAATCCGTAGACGAAGGGAACGGAGTCTCCCATATCTTCCAGGAGGGCTTCGATCATTTCTTCCAGGTTGTCAAAAAGTTCAGATCCAAAATCTTCAAAGAAATCCTTTCTTTTTCTTGTGCCCACCATTATTACCTCTGCTTATCCTCGTGCTATTACACCTGCAGTGCAATTTCCAGGAAGTCACTCGATATTTATTGAGGTTCGGGAACTGGATTCCAGCCTCTTAAAGGTAACTTCCAGCACACCGTTTTTGTATGTAGCTTTCGCACTCTGGGGGTCCACCTTTACGGGCAGTTCCACACGTTCGGAATATTTTGGATTCCCATCTATTGTTTCGATGTCAAGTATTAAATCAGTTGCGTTCAGTCTGATGTTTTCTTTCTCGATGCCCGGAATCTCGGCAATCACATGAACGGTCTCTTCGTCTTCCAGTACGTCAATTAGAGGTTTTCTTGTGTCGAGATTATACTTTTCTCCGGTTTCAGTCTGTTCAAACATAGGAATATTCCCGAATTCACGGATTTCAGGTTCTTCTCCTGGTCTCTGGGTTAAGGAAAATCCGTAGATGAAAGGAGCCTCCCCGAAATTTTCCGCATTCATACCCATCGCCCTGCTAAGGCGTTCAAACATTTCGTCTACATCCTTAATTGGATCGATTCCGAAGATATCATCAAAAAAATCTCTTCTTTTTTTACTGTCTCTGTCCATATAATTACCCCATTATTAATTTATCTGTTCATAATTTATTATTAAGAAAAGATATCAAATCAGTCAGTATGAATCAATTATTTCTTTTCAGCAATTCCTGAATCTTTGGTAATAAAAAGCCGGGATTTACCCGGCCTGCCAGGAAATAGGCTTACTGAGCCTGAAAGAAACCCGGAACATTTTCATGTTCGATTTCTTTTTCCGGTTCTTCAGCTTCAGGAGCTTCGTCTTCAAATTCAGTTGCGTATTTAGCGAAGAGTTCAGCACTCCGTTCATAAGATGCAAGGTTTTCCCTAGATGTTGTAGGCTTTACACGGCGAATTGCACGTTCAAAGTGTTTCTTTGAAATCTTGACTTCTCCCGCCCGCTTTTCGATATCCTTTTTGCTAATTCCTGGAGTGACAATCTCCCTCAAGGCCAGCATCGCAGCCTCCCTGCAAATACCCTCGATATCCGCACCCACGTACCCTTCAGTCATATCAGCGAGTTCAGAGAGATTTACGTCTTCTGCAAGGGGTTTTCCCTGTGTATGGATTGCAAAGATCTTTTCCCTACTTGTGTTATCAGGCGGCTTGATATAGATGAGCCTATCAAAGCGGCCAGGTCTCAGAAGAGCAGGGTCTACCATGTCAGGCCGGTTTGTGGCCGCAACAATGATAACGTCCTTAAGCTCTTCTATTCCATCCAATTCTGTGAGGATCTGACTTACAACTCTTTCGGACACGTGCGTATCTGAAACAGAACTTCTTTGGGGTGCAATTGAATCGATCTCATCAAAGAAGACAACCGTCGGTGCAGCCTGTTTGGCTTTCCTGAAGGTTTCCCTAACCGCACGCTCGGATTCCCCAACGTATTTGCTGAGGAGCTCCGGACCTTTGATGCTGATGAAATTGGCTTCGCTTTCACTGGCAACGGCCTTTGCAAGCAGGGTTTTACCCGTACCCGGAGGCCCAAACAGTAATACCCCTCTGGGAGGTTTTACACTGACAGTGCTGAAGAGTTCAGGATACTTCAAGGGCCACTCAACAGCCTCAATAAGTTCCTGCTTTGCATTCTCAAGTCCTCCGATATCCTCCCATCCCACATGCGGAACCTCAACATAAACTTCCCTCATTGCAGACGGCTCGATATTCTTCAGGGCTTCTTTGAAATCATTTTTGGTGACTACGAGCTTATCAAGAATTTCCTGTGGAATTTCTTCTTCTTCGATATCGATTTCAGGAGTTATTCTTCTAAGAGCATGCATTGCAGCTTCTTTACAGAGTGAAGACAGATCAGCGCCTACAAACCCGTGAGTTACATCTGCAATTTCGCCAAGACTTACATCCTGAATAGGCATACCTCTAGTATGAATGAGAAGGATCTGCTTCCTACCGTTCCGATCAGGGATTCCGATCTCTATTTCCCTGTCAAATCTTCCACCGCGGCGGAGAGCTTCATCTATTGAATTCGGGCGGTTTGTGGCAGCGATTACAACTACCTCGCCTCTTGACTTTAGCCCGTCCATGAGGGAGAGCAACTGGGCAACTACCCTGCGTTCCATTTCTCCTGTGACTTCACCGCGCTTAGGGGCGATAGAGTCGATCTCATCTATGAAGATGATAGAAGGTGCGTCTTTTTCGGCTTCTTCGAAAATCTCACGGAGCTTCTGCTCACTTTCCCCGTAATACTTGGAAACAATTTCAGGGCCGCTAATAGTAATGAAATTAGCATCGGTTTCACTTGCTACTGCCTTTGCAATCAGTGTTTTGCCCGTGCCCGGAGGCCCATGAAGTAGCACTCCTTTGGGAGGTTCAATCCCAAGCTTTTGAAAGAGTTCAGGATGTCTTAGTGGCAGCTCAATCATTTCCCTGACAAGCTGAATTTCCCGCCTGAGTCCACCGATGTCCTCATATGAAATGCCTTCTGGAACCCGGATTTCCTCAACAGATTTCTCCTTGATGACGATTTCAGTGTCCTTAGTAACAACAACCGGTCCTGTAGGTCTAGTAGATGCAACCACGAAAGTCAGAGGATTATTTACAGTTTCCACCCTGATCTGTTGACCTTTATTAAGAGGTCTTCCTTCGATAATTCTGAGGATATAGTGAGCACCTCCAACAAGTCTTACAGGCTGAGAAGGAGCAAGGGTAACTCTCTGAGCGTGTTTTGCCTGGACTTTCTGGATTGTGACCCTATCATCAATTCCTACTTTTGCATTGCTTCGCAGATTTCCATCTATCCGGATCCTGTTTTCTTGGTCACGCTCCACGTTTGGCCAGACAATTGCATAGGTCTTCGCTTTCCCTGAAATTTCAACTATATCCCCGCTTACAAGCCCCATTTGCTGCATCAGCCGGGTGTCAATTCGTGCAATTCCCCTGCCCACATCCTTATGATAAGCTTCAGCAACTCTCAAATTCATTTCTTCAATCATTCATTCTCAACTCCGGCCTCACGTATTTTCCAGTAATATTGATTATTTTTGATACTATATTCAATAAGCCCTCTATTTGCGAGATTTATCAAGTTAGTGTTAACAATATTAGGATGCAAGCGCAGGTTGTAACATAGGGTAGCTAAAGTAGTTTCATTCTTCAGAAGCTCAAATAGGAGTTCACACTCCACAGGGTTACTAACAACTTCTTCTATTAAATCAAGACAATGATCCATAACTCTTGTATACTCAGCCTGGAGCTGCTGCTGCATCTGTGCAAGTTCCTCGTGCCTTATCTTGAGCTCCTTAAGTCTGTTACTCAGTTTAAGAAAGAAATCTGATAATTCTTCCTTGGCAGGAAGCTCCTTTTGCACGGGAGCTTCACATTTTTTCTCCCTATCAAAGGCAGTGTCGTGAAGTGTTACTTTATAAGCATATGGTGATACTGATACTTCAAGTCGCATATTGTTTGCGATGTTGAAGTACTTGCGCCTTTGCTCATCAACGCTGCATTCTATAAGTCCTGCCTGCTCAAGCAGACCTAGGTGACTTATTATGGCTTTTGGCCCTACTCCCAACCTGCTAGATATCTCACTGACATAGCAAGGGCGACCTGCAAGAAGTTGAATAATCTTCCTGCGGTTTTCATTCCCTAGGATGTCAAGTAATTTTGCTGGGTCCATTTTTCCCCTCTAATAGTTGTCTAATTTGTTAGAAGCTTCAGCGATAAAGTCAAGTTTCGTGATTTGCGTACTTAGGTTATAACGTATGCAGTCTTGAGTAAACTCAGACAGGAAAAAGAAATACCTGACCGAAACTTTACTCCGGAGACTAATTGGAATGGAGTATGCATAAGATAGTAACCTATAGTTAGCATTGATAGTATATGAATGTTACTAGTGTTAGATATGTTAGGTATTTGTGATGCATAGTAAAAAAATAAAAAAGTAATAGATATGAAAGATAAAATGAAAGTGAAATTAGATTGTAGTGAAAGCAATAAAACATTTAAAGAAAAGATTTAGATGAAAATAGGTAAACTAACGTTTATAGTATCCAAGCTAAACGTATACTTTTATGCTTTGCTTTATAAAGGCTATCTGGAAACTGTTTATTTAAAGTATTCAGGCAAGAAATTTCTGGAAAAATTTAGGGAAAACTTAAAAATTATTTCTGCTTTTTTGGCTTTTCTTTTTCTTTTTGGTTTTCCTTTTGCTGGCTGAAAACCGAGGGTAAGTGTAGGGCATAAGATCCTTCTTCTCGGATTGCCATGACTAGTTCTTTTCTTTCTAAAAGGGAGTCAAGGTTGAGTTCATAGGAGCCGGGCCCAAGGATTCTTACGGACTCTACTCTTTCTTCTTCTGTATTCCTCTCAGTTTCAGGTTCCTGCTTTATTTCTTCCTGCTCAGAAGCAAGAGCCTCATCAATATTCCTGACAACTTCATCCAGAGAGGATTCCAAATCCAGCTTTTGTTCTTCCAGAGCAAGCTTTTCCTGGTTTTCCGAACCTTCGGATTCTTTTTTTACATACAGAAATTTATTCCAACCGCAGTTCGGGCAACCACTTAGGATGACAGAGTCTCCATCTTCAAAAATGGTTCCGCATCTGGTACATCTGTGGGGCATGAGTTCACCGATATAGATAATGAACGAATTTGTTGTAAATGATGTAATTATGTACTCGGTATTTAGACCAATTTAGTATCCTAGACCGAGAGATTAAATGAGCATAGTAGAGTGACAACAATGATATCTCTATGATACTTTAATAGATACCACCCTGGGTAGATATGTATATTTGTATTTACAGCTTAATGTCCATATTAAAACGAAAGAGATAGCTCCAACTAGAAAAAGCAAAAAATCCTCTTTGGTTGTAGATCTCCTCCGGCTTTCAAATTAGAAGCATAAACATTTAGCCTCTCAGGAAGAAAGTATATAGCAAAGGCTTTCATAAAAGTCTCCAGTATTTCTTTCCGTTAATAGTTTCTGAACTGACCCTGCGCACTCTCTCCATCTCTTCCATAACTTCCGGAAGCCTTCCAGGCTGAGTGATTTCAAAGACAACTGAGTCCAGAGCATGGTTTGTGTAAAGGCTGTGTTTAAGATCCTCAAGGTTCCAGAGTTTTTTAGGGTTTTTTCTCATGCATTTTGTCAGGATGCTTATCATATCTTCCATGAAGTTCCAGGGATAGACAATCCAAGCCCAATATTCGAGCCTTTCACCCACATAATCGGGGTCGATTTTCGAACTTCCAAGGTACTGTAATGAAGCGGTTCTAACTTCCATGGGATTGCGGCTTTCGACGTAAGCCTTAGCACTTAGCATACTATCACCAGTCTCAACGATATCATCTACGATAAGTACCTTTTTTCCCTTCACAACGCTATCCGAAAGAGGATATCGAATGTAAGGTTCACCAGTATCAATAGCTGTGTCTCCTATGTAGTGCTCAATTTTCAGACTGGACAGGTCATCGAGTCCCAGGAAATCACAGAGCACTCGTCCTGCAAACCAGCCTCCCCTTGCAAGCGCAATAATCACATCCGGTTCATATCCAGAACGTTTGATTTCTGTTGAGATGTTCCGACACAAGTTATAAATGTAATCCCAGTTTGTAAGCACACATTTGAATGATTCTATGCAAAGTCCTCCCTGAGCTGGAATTCGTGCACATGGTCAGGATACTTACTATTTAGGAAGTATACACTTTCCAATTTCTATACTTGAGCTATATAACTTAGATTATAGACTTTACGGTTTCTTATCTTTTCAAAGGATAATACAGGAAAAGTTTAAAAAGAACGGATAAGATTAAAAAGAGATTTAAAAGGCACATTAGAAACTCTCGATATACTAATAGGATGCTATTGAAGTCAATATCAAATATTTCCAAAGGATTTCTTATAGAAGTTGCAAGTTCCTTTAGAGATCCTATCTGGAAAATCGAGGGAAAATGAATCTTTCGCAGAAGCGCGAGATTTGGAAAGTGAAATCAATGGACAAAGCCCTGATAGATCTACTCTTTATGTCCCAGAAGAGAAAAGACCTTTTGCTCTTGCTTAAAAATGGAGGAAAAACAATAGAGGAAGTTGTAGATATTCTGAACGTTAAACCTACAGGCATGCTTCCTCAAATCAAAAAACTGAAGGATGAACATCTTGTTCTTCAGGAAGATCGAAAATATAGATTAACTCCTCTTGCGGAGATTCTGGTTGAAAAAATGGAACCTCTGCTTGATGTTTTGCAGGTCATTGAGGAAAACATGGACTATTGGGAAGAACGCGATCTCACTGCCTTACCCAGATCATTCCTGAAAAGGATTAACGACTTAAAATCCTGCTCTCTGGTCATACCTGATCCAGATAATATTTTTGAGCCTTCTGCTGTATTTTTGGAGAACATGAGAAAATCAAAAAAAATACTCTCTTTTTCATCAATATTTCATCCGGTATTTTCGGAAATATTTTTAGCAAATGAAGATAATGATACCGAGATAACTCTTATAGTAACAGAGAAAATCTGTGAAAGATTGAAAACCGATTTCGAGAAAGAACTGCAACTTTATCTTGCCAGAGAAAAAAGAAGGCTTTTTATCTGCAAAGATGAGATAAAAGTTGCTATGCTGGTTAAGACTGAACGTTTCATGGCTGCTGATTTTCTTACCTTGAAAGGTGTTTTTGACCAGGAGACTATTATAGGCTTCAAACCTGCAGCTCTGGCATGGACTGAAGACCTTATTCTGCATTACGGAAAGCATGCTAAGGAGATATAAAAGCGGGTTCGGCCAAGAGAATTAGAAGACGAAAAGGTGACTAATAAATTTTTCTGATTCTGCAAACAATGATATACTTCAGAATGTCGCTTAAAATAAAGCATTCTCTTAAAATTCCACTCATTCCATTTATATGTTCATTAAATATTTATCAGTTTAATTTTTCTCAGATTCTTGGATATGTTACAATCTATTCTTGAGACTAAGAAAGAAAAAAAATCTGCTCTAAACACTTTTTTGGATTTATTCTGTGGTTAGATTAGCTATTTCAGTGAACCCAAGCTGAAATCTCCTTAAATGTCAGATACACATATTTTTAGATCATATTAAGCAGAATTATCTTTTTGAAACTTCGAAATTACGAATCATACACTTTTAAGCACAAAAGATTGGAGTTAACAACGTTATAAACAATTATATGGTTAATAGAGTATATAATAGAGTATATTTTCGTTACTACAAAGTTGCGAATAGAATTAAAGTTTAAGCAAAGAATAAATCCAAACAAGAGTATATTTTTATAAATAGATTAGAGAGAACAAGAGGGGAAAAATGAAAAGAGGAACAAGTAATAAGTTTTGGAAAAATACAAAAATTATTACAGTCCTGCTTATGGCATTTGTGATTCTTTCTGGTTGTGTTGATGAAAGACAGAACAAAACCAAACCAGAAAATACAACAAACCTAAATCAGAGAACCAGTGGGGGAGATTACGTATATAGTACTGCAGACGTAAAGAGTATTAAGATTATAACCCTTGAGTCTTTTCCCGTACAGATACAGGTGATAGCAGAAGGTTATTTGCCTGATGGATGTACTGAGATCGATAAAATAAAGACCGAAAGAGAAGGTAATGCCTTTAATATCAATATTAGTACAAAACGCCCGAAAGATGCAGTCTGTACACAGGTTATAAAGAACTTTACAGAAACTATTCCTCTTGAAGTTCAGGGTCTCAAAGCTGGAAATTACACTGTAAACGTAAATGGAGTAAACGGATCTTTTGAACTGGCAGTTGATAACGAGCCTCAAAAATCTCCTGGCTCTATGCTGACGAAACAGCAGGTAATAACTGAAGCTGACAACGGAAAGACAATAGATCTTGAGAATGGAGAAACTTTTTACCTTAGACTTAGGGAAAATCCGTCCACAGGCTATTTATGGGAACTCAATATGAGCCAGGGACTTAATAATATATCAGGAGAATACTATCCTGCAGAACAACCTGAAGGAACCCAGCATCCTCTCGTGGGTGCAGGAGGAGTTCACTTATGGGAAATTAAAGCTGTGGCTAAAGGCAGCCAGCAGATAACAGGAATATATAAAAGACCTTGGGAAAACGTTACCGGAGAGGAAAATACCTTCACACTTAAGGTTGAGGTTGTCTGAATATTGGTTATATCTACCCTTTCTCAATTTATTTCTTTCATTAGGTAAAGGAGAAGGGCACCTTTAACCTCGAATGCGAAATTCTCTTCTGGTTGACCTGTTAGACAGATCTTAGAGCCTGTTTCAGATCCTTAAGGCAATTTTCGCATATATAGGATGTGCCAATTTGCGTGCATCCAAGAATTTCCATACCTTCTTCCTTTTCTTTTTCTCCTTGGCTTCCAGGATAGCCTTCGCAGTAAACTCCACACTTTACTTCACAATAAGCTCCGCAGAATAAGCACCTTGTCATAGTATGATTTAAGGGTTGGGATTTCAAATACGTTTCCGGAAAACTAGATAATAGGGAAAAATAAAGGATAGAAATAGGAATCTGAAGAAAATTGAAAAGATTTACAAAACTCCTTTAGAGAAACAAGTATTATCAATAAATTTATGGAGAATAGAAAACCAACCGAAAACTATATAAACAATAGTTCGTATGTTCTGATAGTTATCCCAGGCGAAGTGGCCTGACAAGTAAAACCCTGTAGCGGGGTGGGGTAGCCAGGAGATCCCGACGGGCTCATAACCCGTAGACCGATGGTTCGAATCCATCCCCCGCTATGGTAAAATTCTTTTTTGGATTTGTTTGTGTTTCAACACTGTTTAGAATCTTTCATACTCTGATTAGAGTCTTTCGGATATACCTTTTCAGATTTTCATAGCTGGTAACTTTTTTATAGCCGGCTACTAACTTATATCTAGAATCCACTTACTTATAGAACTTACTTATAGAATCCATTCACTTATCCCTTTTTTAAGCTACTAAACTCAAGGCTTATTAAGGAAGGTTACTCTCTTACACCAGGTCAAAAAAGTGTGAGTATCTTTTTATGTATCCTCAAAAATGAGCAGGATGATTTTCATATGGTAATGGAAAAACTTGGAGACTCCTTACAAGGGGCGCTCAAGAAGCTAATCGGTGCGGGACGAATTGATGAGCGCACGGTCAATGAAGTAGTAAAAGATATCCAGCGCGCTCTGCTCCAGGCCGACGTGAATGTAAAACTTGTTATGGGAATGTCCCAGAAAATCAAAGAACGTGCAATGAAAGAAGATCCCCCTGCAGGTATGAACCCGAGGGAGCACGTAATCCGTATCGTTTACCAGGAACTGATGGAGATTATTGGCAAGGGAGCTGAAATCCAACTCAAGCCGCAGATTATAATGATGGTAGGGCTTCAGGGGAGCGGAAAAACTACAAGTACCGCAAAGCTTGCCCGTTATTTCCAGAGAAAGGGGCTCAAAGCAGGAGTAATCGCCGCGGATACCTTCCGTCCTGGTGCATATCACCAGCTTAAAACCCTTTGTGAAAAGCTCAATGTAGCTTTCTATGGAGAAGAAAACAATCCCGATGCCATTGAGATCACAAGAAACGGTCTCAAAGCCCTGGAAAAATACGATGTGAAAATTGTGGATACGGCTGGCCGGCACGCCCTTGAAGCCGACCTTATAGATGAGATGGAACGGATCAATGCCGTTGCAAAGCCTAATCACAAATTCATGGTGCTGGATGCAGGAATAGGACAACAGGCAAGCCAGCAGGCCCAGGCTTTTAATAACTCTGTAGGAATTACAGGCGTTATTATAACAAAACTTGACGGAACTGCAAAAGGAGGCGGAGCTCTTTCTGCTGTTTCCGAAACAAAAGCCCCTATTGCATTTATTGGTGTTGGGGAAACGCCGGAAGATTTCGAAAAGTTCGAGGCTGACAGGTTCATTTCAAGGCTTCTTGGCATGGGAGACCTCAAAAGCCTGATGGAAAAGGCTGAAGAAACCCTGAGCGAAGAAGACGTGAATATGGAAGCCCTAATGCAGGGGCGATTCACTCTCAAAGATATGTACAAGCAGCTTGAAGCCATGAACAAGATGGGCCCTCTCAAACAGATTATGTCTATGCTGCCAATGGGATTGGGTGGAATGGGAGGTATGAAGCTCTCAGATGAGATGTTCCAAGCTACAAGTGACAAGATGAAAAATTACAGGATCATTATGGATTCCATGACAGAAGAAGAGATGGCTGATCCAAAACTTATTGGCGGTTCCAGAATCAAAAGGATTTCAAGAGGTTCGGGTTGTAGCCCTGATGAAGTAAGAGAGCTTCTGAAATACCACAAAACCATGCAAACAGCTCTAAAAGGCTTTAGAGGCGGAAAATTCAATATTCAGAAAATGATGAAGAAAAAACTCGGGATGTAATTTACCCGAAGTTCTTTTTTTATATTATATATCTTTTATTTTATAGCTTTTATTTCTCTTTTACAATTACTAAGTTCACGGTACTTCTTCAAGTTCCCGAGACTAGTATCGATTATTAGCTTCAGTAATTGATCTCGATCTTAATATTGTTCGCAAACCTTAAGGAAATTAGTAAGCAATTCTTCTCCTTTCTCGGTATGGGAAACTTCAGGATGCCATTGAACGCCATAAATTGGTTTTGTAGGATGGCGCATAGCTTCAATCTCACAGACATCGGACCGAGCAAGATGGATAAAGCCTTCAGGCAGAATAGCAACCTCATCTGCATGAGAAGCCCACACAGTAGTCTTGGGCCCGAGTCCTCGTAGAATATCATTTTCTTCAAGCACCTCTATCTCAATCTCTGCATACCCACCTTTTTTTCCTGCATGAACGTGACCTCCGTTTGCCAGGGCAATCGCCTGATGTCCGAGGCAGATTCCAAGAATAGGGAGATCGATTTCTCGGACATAATCAAAACATAAGCCTGCCCTGTCCATTTCCGGCCCACCACTCAGGATCAATCCATTCGGCTCCTCTGCTAGAATATCCTCAATTGGCGTTGTGTTGGGAATTATTTTCGTATCCATATCAAGATCCCGAACAGCTCGGTGAATGAGATGGCAGAATTGTCCGTAGTTATTAACAACAAGAATTTTCAGCTCTTTCATAGTTCCTTCAGTTCCTGTTTTACTATGGTTTTATTTTTCTCAAGCTCTAAGTTTATTCTATTAGCCAATCTTATCCTATTTTAATTCTCGTATGTTTCCTAAGTTCAGAACTTTTGTATCTGTTTTCGTAATCAAGAGACTTTTAATCCCAGTTTATTTCTATGATCCTAGAACGTTCTTTCAATGGTTATTGATTTGTGATAAAAAGTGAACCACAAGATATGGTCATTATAGAACAGTTTTATACAGAAAAGTTCAAGAATGATCGTTTACATTAGAGTGCATAGCTTGTCTTGCAGCCATGTGGAATAGCTTTAAATAACTTGAGCGTGCTAGCATGTCACATACTAGCACGACAGTTAGAGCAAATATAGTTCATAGCAATTTGAGAGCATTTCACTTTAGAAGGAGATTATGATGTCAGAAATTGGTAAAAAGATACGTATAGAAAGACTGATGAACCGGGAAAGCAGAAACATGGTCATTATTCCCATGGACCATGGGATGTCAGACGGGCCTATTGATGGGCTTATCAATATCACAGATACAGTAAACAGAGTTGCTGAAGGAGGAGCAAACGCCGTCCTTATGCAAAAAGGAATGGTAAAATACGGGCACAGAGGATACGGCCATGATATAGGTCTTATCGTACATATCAGTGGTTCTTCTTCCTTGAGCCCGGACCCAAATGCCAAGGTGCAGGTCTGTACAGTAGAAGAAGTAATAAAAATGGGCGCTGATGCTGTTTCCATGCATATCAATATAGGTTCTCAAACCGAAACTGACCAACTGGAACAGCTAGGAAAAATATCTAGAGACTGCACAGAATGGGGTATGCCTCTTCTTGCTATGATGTACCCCCGAGGTAAAAAAATTACTAATCCGCATGATCCTGTACATGTAGCACACGCTGCAAGGATTGGGGCCGAGCTTGGGGCTGATGTTGTAAAAACCGTATATACTGGAGATCCTGATAGCTTCAGAGACGTTGTCAGAGGTTGCCCTGTGCCTGTAGTTATTGCAGGAGGGCCTAAAACCTCAACTGACAGAGAACTTCTGGAGATGATTGACGGGGCAATGGAAGCCGGAGCCAGAGGTGCTGCTATTGGGAGAAATGTTTTCCAGCATAAAGACCCTGTCAGGCTAACTCGAGCTATTTGCGAAATCGTACATCATAGAAGGCCTGTAGAAGAAGCTCTCGAACAGCTGAAATGAGAGATATTGGAAAGCAAGATAAGAACCTGAAATAAAATTTATAAAAGGAAAAAGGCCTGAGTGAAACAGAAAATATGTAGGGGTTGAAGCCTTTGAGAATAAAAAGCGTGTGGATAAAAGCCGATGAAGGCGGATGGGAACAACAGAAAGAAAGAATTACAACAGGCCTTGAATCTGGAGCCGACTGTGTACTTGTGAATCCAGGAGACGTCGAAAAAGTCAAGGAATTGGGAAATATTCCAGTAGCAACCTTTAGCCGTGACAATAAATCCGGGGCTGAGATTATTGTTGTTGGAAAAAGAGGAGAAGGCGATGGGACAAAACCTTTACCCATGGAAACTTCGGGTTCTCTTGACATAAACGCAGCAAATCTTCTCAGGGATAAAGGAGTGGCTGTGGGCGGATACGTCGTAATAAGGGACAAACGCTATGAACATTTCGCAGCAGAATTGGGAAAAGTCTGTGACTTCCTGATTGTGACTGGAACGGATTGGAAGGTTATTCCTCTTGAAAACCTGATAGCTGAACTTCAGCGTCATGATGTGAAGATAATTTTCGGGGTAAAGAGTGCAGAGGAAGCAAGACTGGCCTTCCAAACTCTTGAAACTGGAGCGGATGGAGTCCTTCTTGACAGTGGGAACCCTCAGGAAATAAAAGATACTATCCAGGCTGCAAGGGAGCTGGAAAGCGAAACCACCGCACTTGAATCTGCAGTTATAACTCAGGTTGAACCTCTTGGAATGGGGGATCGAGTCTGCGTAGACACATGTAATCTCATGCAAAGGGGAGAAGGCATGCTCATAGGTTCTCAGGCAAGCGGAATGTTTCTGGTAAATTCTGAATCCGATGAGAGCCCTTATGTGGCAGCCCGTCCATTCAGGGTAAATGCGGGTGCAGTTCACTCTTATATCAAAATTGGAGATAAAACGCGTTATCTATCGGAGCTCAGGACCGGGGATACGGTAACTATTGTAGATTCAAAAGGGAAACAGAGAGAAGGTATTGTAGGTAGGGTCAAGATTGAAAGCCGCCCTCTAATGCTTATTGAAGCAAAAGTAGGAGACAGGACTCTAAGCGCCATCCTGCAAAACGCCGAAACCATCAAACTGGTTGGAAAAGATGGAAATCCGATCTCAGTTGCCAAACTCAAGAAAGGGGATGAGGTTCTGGTTTGTCTGGAAGAGGGAGCCAGGCATTTCGGAAAAAAGATAGAAGAAACGATTATAGAAAAATAATCTCTTAGAAGTTGACTGTTAGCGGAAAAGGAAAACCGGAGCAAGCAATGATTCATATTGGCCCGCTTGATCTTGAGAAAAAAAATGCTATTGTTGCAGTAATCCTTGAAAACCCCCTTGAAACTTCAAAAAAGGCCGCAGAAATGGGAGCTGATATTCTCGAGATCCGGCTGGACTTACTTGGAATTAGGGACCTGGAAGCAGCTGCAGAAACAATCCGAAAAGTAAAATCCGAAATAAGACTTCCGGTAATTCTCACAAATCGCTCCATTATGGAAGGAGGGAAATGGGAAGGAAAAGAGGCCGAAAGAATCGGACTTCTTATCAATCTCCTTTTCGTGAAAGATGGGCCAGATGCAGTAGACATCGAGCTATCTGCTGAAAAAGAAGCAAGAGACCGAGTAATAAAAGCGGCAAAAGAGCACGGAAAAACTGTAATCGTTTCTTCCCATGATTTTTCAAAAACACCGGTTTTTCAGGAAATGAAGACTATTTTTGAAGAGGCATTTCTGGCAGGAGCAGACATTGCAAAACTTGCTGTTATGCCGCATTCGATGAGAGATATACTTGATCTATTAAGAATTGCACTGGAAACCAGAGAATCTAGAGGCGCTGTATGTGCAATCGCTATGGGAAAGCTCGGAAAACATACAAGAGCAATTGCTCCTTTTTACGGTTCAGTCCTGACATATGCGGCTATTGAAGGTACAGTTTCTGCGGCTCCCGGACAATTGCAGGTAGATGAAGTAAAAAAGATAATGGAGCTGCTTGAATGAAACAAATTTTTGGCGTCTTTGGAGATCCAATAGGCCATTCTCTGTCTCCTGCAATGCATAATGCAGCTTTTTCAGCCCTTAGGATGGATTGTGTCTATCACGCTTTCAGGGTGAGACCCGAAAAACTGGAAAAAGCAATTCTTGGAGCTGAAGCTATGGGATTTGGAGGGTTGAACCTGACAGTACCCTTAAAAGAGACAGCTTTGAAACTTGGCTGTATAAATCCTGATTCACTGGTTGAAAAGATCGGAGCTGTAAACACTGTTGTCTTCGGGAAAAATGGAGAAATAAAGGGGTACAATACAGACGGATTAGGAGCAAAGCAGGCACTTCAGAATGCTGCAGTGGAAATAGAGGGGTCTAAAATCGTAGTTGCAGGAGCAGGCGGAGCAGCGAGAGCTATTGCTTTTCAGCTTGCAGCCGATGGCGCTGAAATCACAATAGTAAACCGAACCGAAGATAGAGCAATTGAGCTTGCAAAAGATATCTCAGCTGCGTCCCTTTCTGGAAGCGTAAAAGGGAGAGGGCTCTCTGGATTAAAAGACCTGCTGCAGGATACTGATGTCCTGATCAACACCACAACCCTAGGAATGCACCCGAATACAGATACTGCTATTGCTACAGCAAAAGATCTCCACTCTGGCCTTACTGTTTTTGATATTGTCTATAACCCACTGGAAACCAGGCTCTTAAGAGAAGCAAAAGCCTCAGGCGCAAAAACCGTGAATGGAGTCTCAATGCTTGTCTATCAGGGAGCTGAAGCTTTCAGGCTCTGGACAGGAATAGAACCTCCAGTCGAACTTATGAAAAAAACGGTCCTGGAGGCTTTGCAGGCTTGAGTACTAATCTGGAACCAAGAAGTCAGATCAACACGGCTCAAAATCCCAAGAAAACGAAGGTACTGATTCTTGGTGGAACCGGAGAAATGGGGCAGTGGTTTACCCGTTTTTTTAAGGAAAGGGATTACGAAGTCACAGTCTGGGGAAAAGGAGGAAAAATTGAGATTGCAAGGAAATTAGAAGTTCCTTTTGCCTCAAATCTCGAAGAAAATGTTCCTGAGAGTGATATAGTAATAGTCTCAGTACCTATCAATGTCACCGAAGAGACTATTGCGGAATTTGCCCCAAAAATGAAAGCTGGAAGTCTTCTTATGGACTTTACTTCAATAAAAGTAAAGCCAGTGGAAGCTATGAAAAAGTTCGCCCCTTCAGACGTGGAAATTCTAGGTACACATCCAATGTTCGGCCCAACGATTCCTACTATCAGGGGGCAAACTGTTATTCTCGTCCCTGTAAAAGGGCGTTCAGAGAAGTGGTTTCCGGTAATAAGAGAGCTTTTTGAGGAAGGGGGAGCACATGTTGAAATTACTACTGCGGCTGAACACGACAGGCTTGTTTCGGTTGTTCAGGGACTTACTCATTTTGCTTATATCACCATAGGAACGACCATTGATAGATTAGACTTCGATGTAAAAAGATCCAGAAAATTCGTAAGCCCAGTCTACGACATAATGCTAGATTTTGTAGGCAGGATTCTTGGCCAGAACCCTTATCTATATGCCCTTATCCAGATTGAAAATCCCGGAGTCCTGGAGGTTCATGACGCATTTATCAGGGAATGTGAAGAGCTTTCAAGGCTGGTACGAGACCATGATGAGGAAGGCTTTGTGAAAAAAATGAAAGCTGCTGCTCGGAAGTACGGTGATACAGCTCATGCCTTGCGTAAATCGGATAAACTGATTAATTCCAGAATAACTGAATACGAGACTATCCTGAACTCTGTTGGAAAGGTTTGTGGCTTTTCTCATTTTTATTCCGGAAAAATCCATGTAGGTATCCTGGAAAAGGCAGGCCCGGATGAGATCGTTCTTACAAAGCTGGTATCAAAAGGCACTTCCCCCCATATAAAAAACAAATTTATAAAACTCAGGCTTGAAAATTTTCGCATGCTTTCGGAATCAGAATTGTGGGAATGGAGAAAAGAAAACCTTGAACATTCTACCAGAGATATTTCAGTACTTATCCCTGATGGGGCTGACCCTGAGGTCATTCTCAACGCTATAAACACTAATAAACAGCTTGCAGCTTGCCAAATAAGTGATATTTATAACGGGATTAATCAGGGAAATCACAAAAAGATTAATCGGGAAGATTATAAAGGGGAAGGTTATAAAGAATTTAACCTAATAAAAACTGAAAAAGAAAGAGAAGAAACAAAAAAGCTCGGAGTTACCTACAGGATAACGGTTTTTGGGGATTGTGATGCTAATTCTGTCGAAAACGATGTTACATCCCTCCTTTGCGGCTTAGGATGTAGAATAAGAGAGAAAAATCTGAAACCGAATACATAAAAGTAATTTTTTCTGGTGCATCTTTACAAATAAAAACAGAAAGTAATATAAACAATAAAAAAAAAGATAATATGATGTCCAGAGTCAGATGGAGAGTTTCTCTTTTATTTGTCCTTATCACTCTTTCTATATTTTTTTCACTTATTGCAAATAGTGATAGGTTTATAGAAGCCAGGGGAAATGAAACAAATACACAGACCAGAGCTGGAGTTTCGAACGAAAAGTTTATCACAAATCTCACAAATCGGCTGGAAGTAGGTAGCCACGAAACGCGAGTGAACGCCGCATCTGAGCTTGGGAAACTTGGAGAACCTGCAGCCAATACTCTTGTTAATAAGATTGAGTTGAACAACTCGAGTTCGGAAAAAATAAATAGTTACATGCTTCTTGCACTTCTTGAAACCGGAGATGACAGAGCAGAAAATATCCTTGTCAAGAACTTTGAAAAAATTCAGGCTTCGAATAAAGCTGCAAACGAGAGCACAGCCAAAGCAGGGAAACGGGAGATATCAGAAGAAACCCTGCAGGCTATAGAGGCAAAAGACATAGCTACAAGAAAATACATTGCAGATTCCATCGCTATGGACGCCTCTAAGACGGAAACAAAAGGGGAAAATGGAGCTCTTCAGAAAGCTCTTAAATCAGAAATACAGAATTCAAGTATCTACATTCCTATTGCGCTTTCAGAATTTGGATCTGAAAAACCAGGAAGCGAAACCGAAAAACTTATTGAAGCTCTTAAGAGCGATAAAGGAAGCACAAGAGTTGCAGCTATGATGGCTCTTGGAGAAATGAGAGAAGAAGCTGCAGTAGATCCTATACTAGGAATTTTGACTAGAGATTATCCACTAGCGAAAGCCAGTGCAGCTATTGCACTTGGAAAAATTGGGGACGGAAGGGCAGTAGAAGTTCTAAGAAAAGAAATGAAAGATGGCGATAGTGAATATGTTAAAGGTAGTTCTGCAATCGCGCTTGGGAAGATCGGAGACGAAAGTTCAGTACCCTATATTATAGATAGATTGAGAGACCCAAAAGTCAAAGTAAGAAGTAGTGCAGCTCTTGCACTTGGAGAAATAGGAAACGAAAACGCAGTAAAACCCTTAATGGAAATCCTGGAAACCGGAAAGAGTTCAGAAGGGCAAAAAAGTAATTCCATCAACGCAAACACTGATATCCGAAAAAGTGCTGTTCTTGCTCTTGGAGAAATAGGAAGCACGAACACTACTGAGATTTTAATCGGCATACTAAATGATAGAGTAGAAGAACCTGAAGTCAGGACAGCTGCGGTTTCAGCTCTTGGGAATATAAAAGATCCCAAAGCTGTAGAAACTCTGAAAAAAATATTTGATGACAAAAATGCTGATGTAACTGTTAGAAATGCGGCTTTTCTTGCCCTTAGCAAAACCAAAGATAACGAAACCGTAAAAGTTCTTGTAGGTAAATTGGGAGATAAAGAATTTGGAGTTAGTGCCAGAAAAGCCCTTATCGAAACGCGAGATACTGCGGTTGATCCATTAATCGAAAATTTAAAAACGAAAGACCAGAAACTTAAAGCTGAAACAGCCTTAACTCTTATTGAAATAGGAGATAAGAGAGCTATTAAGCCTCTTATTCTGGCTTATCAGTAATTAAAAAGCTGAAAAGAAAAAAACAGCTATTTTCAGCTGTATCCTTTTTTATTTCAAATGCTCCAAAAAAGTAATGGCCCCTAAAAAAGAATATAGAATAGACATCTATATCTTGAAACATAAAAGAAAAAGAATGATTATCCCTGAAATTTAATACTGGAAAATCTTCTTGATTTAAGTTTTATATAAAGAAATTCATAAAAGTTTTATTGAAAAAATACTTTTGTTTTTATCCACCAGAAAAACTTGTTAGCCAAAAAGATAATGATTCTTACCCAAATATTATTATATTTTTTACTTCTTTATCATTGAATGGACTAATGAAGTATTTTCGAGGAATTTTTAAAGCTTATGAAAGTTATGGGAATAGATTTTTGAATATCTGTTCTTGATAAAAACAATTTTCATAACCTATATTAATATTGATGATTTTTAATCATAATTAGTAAAAGAAAAATTAAAGAAGTAAATAAAAATTATGTATATTTATAAAACTTCTCAAGACTTCCGTCAATGATGTCATTTTTCATTACACAAGTCTGCTTTTTATCAGGCATTACCCTTTTAGTGGAATGTCATTCTCGAAAATCTGCTTTGCAAAAATTTACATCAATCAATTGCAAGAGGCTAAATATATAGTCAAATGTGTCAGACTCTTAATTTCAAATTAATAGAGATTCCTTTTTTGGAAAATATGCAATAGAGCCGAATCTAAATCCCAAATTCCAAAATCAAAATGAGATTGAATTCATGAAAATGGTGTGAAATATGAATCTTTCAGTACCTAAAATATTACTGCTGCTGTTCATTCTGACAATGATCGGAGTTGCTTCCGGTATCAACGAAAGCAAAAAAGAAAACTTTAGTGAAAACATAAGTGAAAATGTATTAAATGTTAATGAGTCGGAAACACAACACGCTGTAGAACCTTTAATAAAAGCATTGGGTGCTGATGATATAAACACCAGAACAGAGGCTAGATTTGCTCTTGAAGATATGGGGAACAAAGCCGTAGATCCTCTTATAGAAGTAATTGATTCGGGGACCCCGGAAGCAAAGTGCGAGGCAGCTTTATCTCTTGGGAATATTGGTGGGCAAAAAGCAGAAAACGCCATAATAAATCTTTTAAATGACAAAGATCCGGAGGTAAGAAGTAAAGCAGCTCTAGCTCTTGGTAATGCAAGAAGCCAGATTGCAGAAAAACAACTCATTCAGGCCCTTTCAGATGAAGACGGAAGAGTGCGCTCTAGTTCGGCCTGGGCTCTTGGAGAAATTGCAAAAGTAGGTCCTTCTTCAGATGAAAATGGATGGGGAGCAAACTTATTTTTAGGATCTATAGGAAATCAAAAAATTACTGAGGCTCTATGTAAGACTCTTGAAGATAACAACAGTGACGTAAGAGCCAGCTCTGCGGAAGCCCTTGGGAAACTTGGAGGTGAAAAAGTAGAAGAGCCTCTAATAAAAGCCCTTTCAGATGAAGACAGAAAAGTCCGAATGAATGCTGTAGAAGCCCTTGGAAAGATAGGGGGGAAGAATGCCACCAAACCTCTGACTCAAGCATTGAATGATGAAGACAGTGAGGTAAAAAGTAGAGCTTTGATAGCCCTAGGAGAACTCCGAGATGACAACGCAACAGAAGTCCTTATTAAAGCATTGTCGGACGAAAATCCTGAAGTTCGTTGTAATGCAGCAATGGAGTTGGGAGAGATTGGAGATCAAAGAGCAGAAAAAGCCTTGATAAGTGCTCTTTCAGATGAAGATCCTGAAGTGAGAGGTTTTGCCGTGGAAGCCCTTGGTAAAGTAGGAGGAGAAGAAGCAACAAGAGCTCTCATCCAGCAGTTAAAAGATCCAGATAACGATGTTAGAAATACGACTGAAAATACCCTTATAGAAACAGGAAATCGAAACACTGAACTAATTGTTCAGGCATTAAAAGATGAAAATAAAGATGTCAAATCGTATGCTGGAGAGATTCTTGTAAAAATCGGAAAACCATCTGTTGAGCCTCTGCTAAAAGCCCTTTCGGATAATGACGTATATGTACGTTGTACAGCAGCTTCGGCTCTTGGAGATATAGGAGATAAAAGGGCAGTGGAGCCCTTGATTCAAAATCTTTCAGTCGAAAATGAAGATGTAAGACTTAGTTGTGCTAGGGCTCTGGCAGAAATAGGAAAACCTGCAGCTCCTGCTTTGATAAAATCTCTTGGAAATGAGAACAAAAGTGTGAGAAGATATATTGTTTTTTCACTTATTGAAACAGGAGACCAGAAAGCTGCTCCACTACTTATTGAATTGTTTAAAGGAAATACAGAAAAAACAAAAACTTCTGCTGAATTTGATGAAATAGCAAGTGATGAAAAAGTAAACCAAAGTCTCCTGAAAGCTGTCAAAGAAAAAGATATGAACTTCCGAAAAGAAGTAGCAAATACTTTTGAAGAGGCAGAGAACCAAAAAGCAGAGCCTCTCATTCAGGCATTGGAGGCAAACCCCCAAAATACAGAAGAGTATAAAAAGATTTCAGGATTTGAGTCTGAAGATGAAAGAGCACCTGAAAATCCCCTGCAAAAATTAAAAAGTGAAGAAAGTTATGTAAGGGTCAGTTCTATATTTGCATTGGGAGGAATGGGAGATAAAAATTCGGTAGAACCTCTTAGTGAAGTACTTGTAAAAGACTTAAATGAGACTAAAGCATGTGCAGCCTACTCTCTTGGCGAAATTGGAAGTGAAAAGGCAGTTCAACCTTTAGCATTTGCCTTGAAAATGGATGAATACGATACCGTGAAAGAGTGCAGTGCAATTTCCCTTGGAAAAATAGGAGATCAAAGGGCAGTAGAACCCCTTATCATGGCTTTGGACGAAAACAATTCAGTAAAAAGTTGTGCAGCTCTTGCTCTTGGAGAAATTGGAAATCAGACAGCTGTTGAACCTCTGATCCAGACATTATCCAGTGAAGATCCCGAAGTAAGGCGAAGTGCGGCTCTGGCTCTGGGAGCAATAGGAGATAAAAAAGCAGTGGAATCTTTAACTGTGGCACTACAAGATGAAAACGAAACTGTTAGAAGCGCTTCAGTATGGGCTCTTGGAAATATAGGTGATGCTACATCTGTAGACGTAATAAATAGCGCTGCTGCAAGTGGAAATGAAACATTCAGGTGCACTGCCTTAGAAGCTCTGGGAAAAATAAACGATCCAAAATCAATTGGAACTTTTGAAAAAGCTCTTAAGGATAATAATTCCAGAATTCGGATCTCTGCTGTTACTGCTTTAGAAAAAATAAAAGGCGAAAAAGCAACTGGAATCCTTGTCAGAGCTTTAGGAGACAATAACAAAGAAGTAAGAAGCTTTGCCTCAAAAGCCCTGATTGATAGAAAAGAAGAAGCTGTAGAACCTCTTATAAAAGGTCTTAGTAGTAAAAACAAGAATGTCAGAGAAAACTCTGTGCTTCTGCTCATCGAAATTGGAGATGAGAGAGCAGTAAAACCTCTCATCAAGTACACAGAAACAAATAACAAAATTAAACCTGCAACTCAAGAAAATAAAACTTAAACCAGACGGATAAGATCTTCCAGTGCGGTCTTTGGGTCTTTGGCTTTCACGATTCCAGATGCTAAAAGCACACCCTGTGAACCAAGGTCAAGGGCTGCCTTGAGATCTTCTCCTTTTGAGATTCCAGCACCGCAGAGCACTTTAACTCCAGAATTGATTTCTGCAACTGCCTCAACCGAGCCGCTAACAACCTCAGGATTAGCTTTTGAAACAGGGATTCCACTTCCTATAAGTTCAGGAGGTTCGATTGCAACATAATCTGGACCAAGGGCAGCGGCTGCTGCGGTTGTCGGGACATTGTTAGTACAGATAACTGTCCTGAGCCCGAATTCTTTTGCAGCTTTTAGCGACGCTTCGATCTCTGCAAGGGTCAGTCGCCTTTCAGAGTGATTGATAAGAGTTCCTACAGCGCCTGCATCTTTTATGGATTTTCCGAAAACATGGCCTGTAAAACTTCCTGCTCCGATCCCATCCAAATGTTGGGAAAATACAGGAAGCTCAACTTCCGAAGCTACCCTATAAATATCCGGAAGCTGTGGAGCTACTGCTATTTCGATACCCGATTCTTCGGACACAGCTTTACAGGCCTTTGCAATTTCCACTGCTTCCTGGCCTGTACCCTGCAAATAAGTCTTATAGTTCAATAGAATGAATGGTAAACCCAAAAAATCCCCTCTTGAAAAGTGAAAAGAAATAGAAAGCGCAAATTTCAACGCTTTCTTTGATAAGTCTTGCTGAAAGCCCTGTATGGTTTTACCTGTTAGCAATAGGTTTTCAGCAACCTTTTTTCGGGAAATTTTTAAACTTGTTTAGAAGTCGGTCATGACCCTAAACTGGTCAATTTCCGGCTTGTTAAGGCTGTTGATAAACTGCTCGGCAACTTCCCTGACGTCTTTTGCGTTGGTAATTGCACGTCCTACTACAAGAATGTCGGCACCCTGACTGAGAGCCACAGGCACCTTGTCAAGACGGACACCGCCTGCAACAGCAACCAGAGTCTTTGGAGCAATCTTTTTGATTTCGCCGATATTGCCCCATGCGTGTTCAGTAGCCTCAATATCAATTCCACGGTGGAGTTCAATGACATCAGGCATGACCTTAAGCTGTTTTAAGACAGAAATTGGATCGCGCTGATTAAGTGTATCCATAACTGCATAAATGCCAGTCTTATGAGCCTCCTCGATAAGTTTGTCAATAGTACTGATCGGAGCAAGGGCAGAGACTACAATCGCGTCTCCTGCAGCGTCAGCAACCATTCTTGCTTCAAGATTTCCAGTGTCCAGAGTTTTTAAGTCAGCTACTATGAAAGCATCGGGCCTAACCTCTCTGATCTTCGAAATCACGTCCATACCATAGCGTTTGATAAGTGGCGTACCTGCTTCGATAATAACGTGATCGCTGTTAGGAATCTGGGAAATAGCAGATTGCACGAATTCAATGTTAGGATTGTCAAAAGCAACCTGCAGATAGGGTGGATCCCAGAGCCTTGTGACCTTGAATCCCATGATAGCATGAGTGGATTTGTTGCTTTCCTCAAGAACCGTGTTAATGTCCGGAAAGCCCTCAAGAGCACGCTTGATTGCGAGTTTTGTGGCTCCGTAGTTGTATCTGTAGATTTTGTTGTAGTCCTGGGCGTCAGGATGGATAAAAACACTGGCTACAATGACAAGATCTTCAACCTGGTCCTTTGAGATTACGCCTTCTTCAACTGAGTCTGCTACTGCCTTTGCAACAGCTGACTGAGCAGGTCCAAAAATTTTTCCTGCCTGATCCATATTTTTTACTGTAACCTTTGGAATAATAAGAGTTGAAGGTTTAGGCGGCAAGTTGGGCCTAATAACGGACAAGAGCGGAGTATGTCCAACTGAAAGCTGGGTCAGGCCGTTTGCAAAAGCCTGCCCTACGGGTCCTCCTTTGTCTCCTATCATCAAATCAATATGGGCAAGTTCTGCACCTTGCCCCATTAAAGCTTCTCCTATTTGAAACATATTTGACCTCGTAAATATGATAAATGATATAATCCTGATTATTGATAACGGTGTAGATAGCCGTATACTTGGAATTAATTTACCATCAGCTAAGGATAAGAATAACCCTTTTGCCTGCTAAATGCGGGCTTTATATATAAAATAATCTCGTATCGTCAGCAGGTTTTTTTCCAGCCTCAATAGAGTCTGAGAATTTCGATTTATGGATTTGATTTAGGAATTCAAAGCCACAAAAACTCCTATTAAAGGAGAATTTTGGGGCACATATCATTTAGGGTACAGATTTCGCACCTGGGAGAAATAGGACGGCAGATATTTTGCCCTAGTTTTACAAGTAAGAGATTAATGTGTCTCCAGTATCTCTGTGGAAGTATCTTTTTTAACTCAATTTCAGTTTCTTCAGGAATCTTTGTCTCTACCAAACCGAGCCTGTTAGAAATTCTGTGAACGTGAGTATCCACTGCAAGGGCATCCTTAAGGAAAGCATGAGCAAGCACGCAGTTAGCAGTTTTCCGACCGACTCCGGGTAATTCGAGAAGAGCCTCCATATCGTCAGGAACCTTACCATTATATTTCTCCAGAAGAATTCTGGAAATTTCCTTTATTCTTCCTGATTTAACTCTGTAAAAGCCTACATCTTTGATAAGAGTTTCAATCTCGTTAACCTCAGCTTTCACCATTTCTTCAGGCGTTGAAAATCTCTCAAAAAGCTTCCTTGCTGCAGGATAAGTTACATCATCCCGGGTTCTATGGGACATTACAGTGGAAATCAAGACAAAAAAAGGATCACTAAAACCATCGATATAACCTTCAGGATAAAGTTCAAAAAGCCTCCGCATAAGTTCGTCTACTTCCATACTCCGGGATTAGCATTATCTAATATAAAACTGAAGCCCTAGAAGTTAAGAGGGAAAGATATTAAAAAATTCATAAATAAAGCAAAAATTTTACAGGAAGAGTTTTTAACTTTATAAGCAACACTGAGAAAATCGGAAAGACAAAGAAATATTAAAAGAAGCCAAGATCCGGATTCGAACCGGAATGGAATCGCTCTGCAGGCGATTGCGTAGCCGCTCCGCCATCTTGGCATTTTTGATCACTTATTGCTCGTGTAGCTTCAATTAAAGTAATTTCTAATATATAAATATTTAGTTTGAGGCAATAATTTTGTAAATTTTTAAGGGAGAAAAGCCCAAAAAATAGAAGGAGTTTTTCCTATAAAAGGATAACTCCATTAGAAAAGAACCCGGAGAGGAAGTAATCCTGATAAAGCAAACATCCATGCCATAGCTATGGCCATAATCAAGATCACAAGTAAAGTTGGCAGGAGTATAGCTATTGCAGATCTTGCCATGCTTATATTATGTGCGTACATACCGCCAATAATATAGAGATATATCCCGTAAATTCCGGCAATCCAGCCAATAATAGGAATCCAAGAAAGTACTAACACGGCAGTAGCATAAGATATGAATCTTAAAGTACCTTCGTAACTTCCCGTTCCTCCAAGCACTTTATAAATAATATAAAGAATCGCAGCTTCGATAAAGAGAGAAATGATTCCCGCAATAGGTGTGATAATCACAGTCATAAGTATCGCAAAAAAGCCAAGTCCTCTCATACCACCATACATACCATTATACATTCCGCCATACATTCCACTGTACATGCCGCCCATATACATTCCACGGCCAAGAAGCGCAGTTAAAAGTGCGGTTAAAAGTGCATATATAATGAAGCTGATTGCTGCAAAGGTAAGTGGATCAGAGTAACCTCCCGTCTTTGGCATTTCCCTGTAAAAATCAGACGGCCTTTGCATAACCTCTTTCCAAGTTTCGATGTAACTCATAAACTACCCCCAATAATTATACATTTATTTTTTATGTGAATATTATATTAAAAATTTACCCTGTCTTTAGAATTAAAAGGATAACTTGACCTATAGAAGAAAACTGAAATGCTGCAACTTATAAATTCTGCGTAGTATAAGCATAAAATAATAATTAAGATTAATCAATTATAATAAAAAGTCAAGTTTAGATTTTAAAATTAGGAAAAGAGGAAAAAAGAATCTAAAAAATACCAGTTAATTCCAGTAAAATAAGAACAAATCTCTTATAAACCCGCAAACAGTAAAAGAAAAGTATAGAAAACTCCGTTGAACACTGAACTCGATAAGCCTATATAAAATACAAAAGGTTAGAGATTAAAAGCCCAAAAAAGCAAAAAAGTAAAAAAAGATATCACACACCAGAGGTGTCATCAGTCATTCCACATTGAGGATTGGTTATTGCTTCTTCGCACTGGCACATGCTCAACGCTTCAAATATACCATCGCCTACGCTTATCCCTTTTAAAGCACATTTTTCCATTAAGCGGAAGTAAAGGTCTTTATTTTCTTTCTTAATAAATTCGCATATCTCAGAAACAATTTCTTGTGTTACAACTTCTTCTTTTTCGTTTACCCAATTATTAATTGATCCGATTAACTGTTGACGTGTGGAATTATCATCCCGGTTCTGATCTATTACACTTGTGAAAACACACTCATCTCTAGTCAGAAGCCACTTGCCAAGTCTATACCTGAACCTACTCTCACTATCTTCATTTGTTTGATTTTCATCACTCATAGTACATTCCCCATGATAATTAAAGACTTCATGATATTTAACAATTTTAGACAATTTTTATAATATTAAGAAATTCTCAAAATTTAATGTAGATTCCACTGGCAGTTGAGGATCATCATTCAAAAGTATAAATCAAAAGTATAAAAATAGATTGAAAGAAAAAAAAATGGAAGAAGAACAATTTAACGAAGTATATCAAGAACTTGAACGCAGTAATAAATGATCTTAAATTTTTTCCAAATTTATGACTAATAATATTTTATAATTTAGACTTCTTCGCTCGCTCAAGAAAATTGAAACTTAACCTTCTATTGAACTTTTTTGGATCAAAAGTACTCTCTATTTGAAGGTACAGTGTTTATATAATTATATAATTTGAATTATATAATATATTCCATAACATTGGGAAAACGGGACATAAAAACCAAGTTCAAGAACATTATATAAAAAAGTGCAATTAGACAATATAACATAAACTTCAACATTTTCGGGGAGCAGTTAGGAGTAGTAAAATTTTTATAAACTATAAATATAAATTGTGAAAACTATAATTTCTCTTGTATAGGGGGTTTATTTGTGAAGGGAAATGAAAAGATAATCGAGAGCTTAAACGCTCGTTTGGCCGAGGAACTAACTGCTGTCAACCAGTACTTTGTCCATGCTGAGATGTGCGAAAACTGGAACTACAAACTACTGGGCGAGGCAATCGAGCAGCGGGCCATCGTCGAGATGAAACACGCTGAAAAGCTAATCGAACGCATCCTCTTCCTCGAAGGAAAACCCATCGTCAGCAAACTCAATGAAATGAGCATTGGCTCCCATGTACCGAAAATGCATGAGCACGATCTTGAGGCTGAATTAGGGGCTGTCAAAGGTTACAACGAAAGCATTCGCTTGGCAATGGAATTGGGAGATAACAACACTAAAATTCTTCTCGAATCTATCCTGAAGGAAGAAGAAGAACATGTAGATTGGCTAGAGGCTCAACTAGACCAGATTGGACAGATAGGTATCCAAACCTATCTGGCACAGCAGATCCACGAATAAGGTTAATTTCTACTGTGTCTCTTTACTTTTAAGATATGCCTGGGACACCCGTGAAAAAGTACTGAAAGGGCAGAAGATTTCAACGCCCCAGGCATATATCTGAAGTGGCTCTTTAATTTTTAAAAAAGGCTAATTTTTGGTTGTGCTCAATTAGCTGGTTGATATTTAATCTTAAAATGCATTTTGTCCCCTGAACTTCTTACCTACACTAAGAGAATAAAAACACATCGCGCGGAAAACGAGATGCAAAGCGTAAGTAGTAATTCGCTGGATAAACATCAATTCATTACTGATAAGCTATCTAATTTTGATGAGTAATTTTTTCAAATTATTTCTATGAAATTCATTATTATTTTTTATTTATAGAGAGTAGTAAGTTTCTTTTGTTTCGCTCAAGCAGACAAAACATAAAGTCCTCCTTCACGTTGGAGGTATTTGTTGTGTATAAGGATTCAGGTTGAAGCAATTCAAGAAAAAAGTCCCTATTCTTCCTTAAGGGCCAAATCTTTTGAGATCAATTCCAAATTTTTAATTGAAAAAACTAAATATTTGAGCCATCTACTGTTTTCTTCAGATCCGTAAAGATATATGGGAATAAAAAATCCCAGAAATAAAGACAGGCGGAAAAAGACAGAGCAATCATTATTGCGTAGATAAAAGTGTCTATTGTTAGTGTTAATTCAAAAACAGAGAAATATTTACTTAACTGCGATTTTTACGGGAAATAGAATACCACAAACCGTATAGAACACTGACAATAAAAAAGATACTTGCAAGGATTAAAAATCCACGAAAGCCAAAAAGGATATAAGATCTTTCAAAAATAAGATAGAATGCTCCAGAGAGAATGATAAGACCTAACCAGTATGAATAATACTTATTATCCATAAATAGTAAGTAGAAGAACATTGATAAATAGTTTATTATGTAGAGAGTGAAGAACATTATTAAAAGCTTCTAAGATTAAACCATTGCAGATTAAAAAGAACGAAAAACCATACTTCAAGTTTTAAATTCTATAAGTCATGAGAAAGAAATAACTCCACTAAGAACGACGAAACCAAAGAAACAGAAATACATTGTGAGTTAAATATAGAAAAACAGATTTCAAAAGACAGTTCAAATCAGTATCAGAAAAATTAGTTAAGATTAATAGATTGAGAATGGCAGCGATCCAGAGTTCCCGAAGGCTCGCACACTTCAGTACAGTAAGGAACGTGGGCAG